>Ga0310691_10000021_pt1 | contig 293339 bp, 260 predicted proteins | sample 176DNAGHGlowgp2_FD_203887 | JGI IMG/M metagenome (GOLD analysis project Ga0310691, IMG submission 203887) | Sheep rumen microbial communities from Palmerston North, Manawatu-Wanganui, New Zealand - 1766 DNA GHGlow gp2 (v2) (version 2) | ecosystem: Host-associated > Mammals > Digestive system...
AGGGCTTTGTTCCGACATACTTTCGAGGGATATGATGCTTGCAGACGAAGGTTGTGACTTGCTTGTAAGTCATGTTGTATTTCGATTGGATTTCTTCGCTGGAGTACCATTCTGTCAGTTCTGGGGTAGGATTGTCCTTGATGAAATAGTTGTCGATGCCAGCTTTGGGGAAGCATTTCTTATCCCCAATAGTAAAGACATCTATGTTCTGCGCTTTGGCAATACGGTAGATGGTCGTTTCCTTGACCTTGTACTTCTCAATAATCTCATCAATGGTGTAGAAAGGACTGGGTTCTTGTGGCTTGGGTGCTTCAGAGAGGTGGCTTGCCTGATATCGTTTTACGAAGGCATCCCAGTCAGTCCTCAGTATCAGCAACAGTCCGTTGACCCTCTTCACTCTCAGTTCTTCGTTCTTGACATAGTAACGAACTTGGGATGTTGAGAAACTGCTGCTTTTGACAATGTCCTGAACGGTGTAGTAGTTGCCATCTGGTATTTGGGCAAGTCGTTTGAGATTGTCGATGTAGCTCTTTGAAAAGTAAGTGACGTTCTGAAACTGGATACGTGGCACATTATGACGAAGGGCATACTTGTTTAGCGCAGCACGCTTCATTCCGTAAATGTCCTCTATCTGCTTGGCATTATACCAGTCTTTCTGGTCGTACTGCACGAGCAGTTCTGCGAAATGCACGTCAACGTCTTTCTTTTTCCAGAAAGTCCTTCTCCCTTCAATGATTTGGGGAATGCCGAACTGTTCACATCTGCGGAATACCGTTCGCTTACTGATCTTGAATTTCTCCATCATCTCTTTGAGGGTATAATAGTCATTATGAGTTTTCTTTCCCTTTTGGATGTTGCCTCGTTTCTTATAGGATGGGGCTTCATCGAAGAGTTTTTCTATGTCGCTCCTTCTGATGATGGTCTTTCCTCGAAACTGCTTTGCCTTCAGTTCTTGCAGCCCAAGATAATTGTAGATAGTACTTCGGCAAACGCCAAGAAGCTCTGCTGCCTCTAAGGGAGAAAGAAACTGTTTGTCTTTCAGCGTGTCATTGAACTGCTTCTTCTCATCAACTCTTCTTGATAAGGTACTCAAATCAATAGTGCTGTCGGGAGGTATGCACTTGCCTGATTGCACATTTCTCTTGTACCTATAAGCCTGATTGCAACATTTACTGCTGCAAAACCTTGCTGTGACCATCTGACCAATGAAGGTTTTATGACACCATTCGCATTTCTTAACTATTTCCATATGTCCTATTTTGTATGTTATTATTCCTGTTTTCTGTCCAACTCTGTCCAAGTCTGTCTAAATGTGTCCAAATGTGTCCAATGTGTGCCACGCGAGGACATCGTTTAGCAATCCAATGGTGTCCAACGTGTGCCAGTCGGAGACATTGAGTGAGCATGTGCCAACGTTGGGATTTTCCCAAACGTACAAATAACGTACAAAAATGAGCGAAAAAAATATCATCAACGATTAACGCTGATGATATTGCGAGTGTGGAAATGCTTGGAAATAAACGATTTAGTCATATCGAGTAATATCGAGTGATGACCGTTAATCGTATTCTATTTTCCCACGCAGAAGTGCTTGAAGATGTTGTTGAGGGTTTCTTGGGGGGTGATTTGACCACCGGTGATTTCGCTTAGGTGGTTGATGCAGAGACGGAGATCCTCGGCAAGGAGATCACCGGGGAGATCGTTCTGGAGACCATCGATTACGCGGAGGATGCTGTGGTCAGCATTGGTCAGGGCTTCATAATGACGGGCACTTGTGACGATGACGTCATTCTCAGAGAATGCGGGAATGTTGGCGGCTTGATAAATGGCTTCTTCGAGCTCGGCCACACCTTGACCATGCTTGGCGCTGATGTAGAGTGGGGGATGGGGTAACTTCACATCATCTTGATGGGCTGGAGATTTGTCAATCTTGTTTCTGACGATAATGAGCGATTTGCCTTGGGTTTGCTGGGTGATTTCTTCAATTTCCTTGCTTGTCGGGATTTCATCGATGAGCCAGAGAATGATGGAGGCTTCGTGGAGTTTTTTGTAGGTGCGCTCAATGCCAAGTTGTTCGATTTTATCATTAGTGTGGCGGATACCTGCCGTGTCGATAAAACGGAATGTTATACCGTGTATGACAGTCGTGTCTTCGATGACGTCGCGAGTAGTGCCGTGAATGTCGGAAACGATTGCTTTTTCATCGCCTACAAGCCGATTGAGGAGTGTGCTCTTGCCTACGTTTGTCTTTCCGATGATGGCTACAGGAATGCCTTGCTTGATGGCATTTCCCGTTTCGAAAGAGCGGGCTAGTTTTTGAATCTTGTTGTCAATGTTTTTCGCAAGTTCAAGCAGCTCTGGACGGTCGGCAAACTCAAGGTCTTCGTGGTCGGAGAAGTCGAGCTCAAGTTCGAGCAATGAGGTCATTTTCAGCAGATGGTCGCGGAGTGTGGCCAGTTCCGACGAGAAGTTTCCGCGGAGTTGGGAGAGTGCCATCTTGTGCGTGGCTGCGTTGGTTGATGCGATGAGGTCGGCAACGGCTTCGGCTTGCGAGAGATCCATCTTTCCGTTCAGATAAGCCCTTTGGGTGAACTCGCCTGGGCGTGCCATCCGGCAGCCTTTTTTCACAAGGAGTTCCAACACCTTATTTATAATATATTGCGAGCCATGACAGGAAATCTCCACAGCGTCTTCGCCTGTGTAGCTATGAGGGGCTTTAAAAACAGAGACCATGGCCTCGTCGATGACTTCGGTGCCATCGATGAGGCGGGTAAAGTGGACGGTGTTGGCAGGGGTGGTCGCTGTGATACAGCGACATACTGAACCGGCGATGTCGAGGGCTTTGGGGCCGCTGACTCGGATGATGCCGAGAGCACCTCCGGGGGCTGTTGCGGGAGCGCAGATGGTATCGGTCATATTTGACTGGGGGTTGCGACGGAGTCGCAACTTACGGGGGATTTAGATGCGGTCGAGAACCAATTGGATGAGTGTGTCGATGGAGTTCTTGTACTCGGTGTTCATCTCCTTGGCGTAGCGATTGGCGATGACCATGCAGCAGGTCATGGCCTGATGACCGAGGAGGGATGCAAGTCCAGCCAAGGCTGATGATTCCATTTCGAAGTTGCAGACCTTCATACCGTCGTATTCGAAAGATTCCACCTTCTCGTTCTGATGGGGATCAGCAATGGGGATGCGGATTTCGCGACCTTGTGGGCCATAGAAACCGCCACAGGCAATCGTATAGCCACGCACCATGTCGTCGGCAGCTATGCGCTCAATCAGTTCGGGACAGGCAACGGCCACATAGGGAGCACCCTTCAGCGGGTTCCAGTCCATGTGCTTTCGGAAGGCCTCTTCCATTTCTAAGTCGCAAACGTCATTGCGTCCTGCATAATAGTTGAGCAGGCCATCGAAACCGATGCTCTTCACCGATGCAATGAATGTGCCGACGGGCGTGAACGGCTGAAGGCCGCCACAAGTGCCGATGCGAACGCAGGTGAGCATGCGGTGGGTGTCTTTCTCCTCACGGGTGTTGAAGTCGATATTGGCCAAAGCGTCCAGCTCGTTCATCACGATGTCGATATTGTCGCATCCGATGCCTGTTGACTGAACGGTGATGCGCTTGCCTTTATAAACACCCGTGATGGCGTGGAATTCACGGCTGGACACTTCGCATTCTATGGATTCGAAATGAGCAGCCACGGTGGAAACTCGTCCGGGATCTCCAACGAGAATCACCTTGTCGGCAAGATTCTCGGGCTTCAGGTGGAGATGGAAAGCACTCCCGTCCTCATTGATGGGGAGTTCGGAAGCAGGGAAATGTCTTTTTGTCATAGTGATAAGGTTTTGGGAATGTCAGTTGTTGATAGCTATAATTTCATCGTTGCGAATGCGACGGTTCATCGATGCGATGTCAAGCCGGAGTTGCTCAAGTTCCTTTTCGGCCTTTTGTATTTCCGCACCAAGTGCAGAACGGTCAAAGCGGTTGGCGTTGTGGTATTTCACGCGTGCCTCCTCCAGTTCTTTTTCGCTCTTGGCCAGCATCTGGCGCATCTCCTTGAGCTGGTCAAGCCGTTTCTTGTTCTCCGGAACCTTGAATTCATCCGGGCTTGTGTAGGTGATTTCATCGTTGATGTGGAAGGCGAAGGTAGAAACCTTCACGGGAGTGTATTTGCGTTCCTTCATCATCTTCAGGCGACGCTCTGCCTTTGCCAAGTCCACGTAGTGGCCGTCCCATGTGTCGGCAATGCTGGTGAGGGCAGCCCTTGCACGAACCGTAGAAGCCCCATCGAACTCAATGCTGAGATTGTCGCGAGTGGTAGGAGGAACAAAGGTATAGACACACACCATACCATCAGGCTGGCGCCGATCGGTTACAAACCATCCGAGCGAGTCCACTTCGTCCACGACGTAGAGATAGTCGTTGGCCGTGGAATTGAAAGGATAGCCGATGTTTTGGGCCTTGAGATAGGTGTTGTCCTCTTCATCGTATCGAGTCACGAAGATATCGTATCCTCCGAGCGAACCGTTTCCCTTGTGGGCGAAATAAAGCGTAACGCCATCCGACATGAGGAAAGGATAATTTGAAGGCTCACCGAGCGATTCCACGAATTGACGGTCTCCCCATACTTCGCCTTCCTTGGTCTTCTGATAGATGCGTGCGCTACCGGTAGTGTCGGCAATGGAATAGAGCATGCGATCGCCAAATTCATTGGTGAACTGGTAGCCGTATTTCGTTCGTTCCATCTTTCCGCATTCGGGTGGAAGTGGAATATAGCTGAGGAAACTATCCTTTGAGACGACGATGCTGTCAACGAAGAGCACCTTCTGAGTGGCTTGCAGCAGATTCTCATGAAGGGTCTGAGCCTGACTTGAGGCTGCCATGGCGGCGAGGAGTAAGGTTACGATTCTTTTCATGTGACGGTCAGTTTCAGTTTTTTATTTCATAAATACCAGATAGACGGCGCAGATAATGAGCAGGAAAGCCAGAATGTGGTTCCAATGCAGGTGCGTGCCTTGGAAGAGAATGTTCGTGATGACACAGAACACCGCGATGGATATGCCTTCCTGGATTACCTTGAGTTGTACGATGTTGAAAGGACCTCCGTTCTCGATGAAGCCCAAGCGGTTGGCCGGCACCTGGCAGCAATACTCAAAGAAGGCAATGCCCCAAGAGAATGCTATCACGCCGATGAGCGGCCAGTTGCTGGAAACGCCCGACTGCTGGAGCCGGAGATGCCCATACCAAGCAAACGTCATGAAGACGTTGCTTAGTATGAGTAGTATGATGGTATATAAACCGTTCATTTAGCCTGCAGTTTAGCATCCATGGAAGCAGCAGCACGACGGCCGTCGCCCATGGCGAGAATCACCGTTGCACCTCCGCGCACAATGTCGCCGCCGGCAAACACCGTGGGGCGTGAACTCTGCATGTCGTCGTTCACGGCGATGGTGTTCTTGCGGCCCAGTTCGAGACCCTTGATTGACTTCGGCACAAGCGGGTTGGGACTGACGCCCACGGCCACGATAACCTGGTCAACATCGAGCGTCACGGTTTTTCCCTCAACGGGAACAGGCGAACGACGGCCTGAAGCATCGGGCTCTCCGAGCTCCATCACCTGGAGCACAGCCTGTTTCACGGCACCATTCTCGTCGGCAATATATTCAATGGGGTTGTGGAGCGTGAGGAATCGGATGCCCTCTTCCTTGGCGTGCTTCACCTCCTCCAGACGGGCAGGCATCTCTACCTCCGAACGGCGATACACCAAGGTGACGTCGGCACCGAGGCGCTTGGCCGTGCGGCAAGAGTCCATGGCCGTGTTGCCACCGCCCACCACAAGCACGCTCTTGGCCGGGTTCAGCGGGGTGTCGGTTGTGGGATTGGCAGCATCCATCAGGTTCACACGCGTGAGATACTCGTTAGACGACATGATATTGATGGCATTCTCGCCGGGGATGTTCATGAAGTTGGGCAGACCTGCACCGGAACCTACGAAGATGCCCTTGAAGCCCTGTGCCTCGAGTTCGTCAACGGAAATGGTCTTGCCCACGATGACGTCGGTCTGGAAGTGAACGCCCATCTTGGCGAGGTTCTGAATCTCTACGTCAACGATGGCATTGGGCAGACGGAACTCGGGAATACCATATTTCAGCACGCCGCCAATCTCGTGAAGCGCCTCGAACACATACACGTCGTAGCCCTTCTTCACCATGTCGCCGGCGAAGCTCAATCCCGAAGGACCAGAGCCCACGACGGCAATCTTGATGCCGTTGGAGGGAGCAATCTCGGGGATGGACATGTTACCGCTCTCGCGCTCGAAGTCGGCTGCAAAGCGCTCCAGATAGCCAATGGCAACGGCCTGACCGCCACTCTTCAGGTGAATGCACTTGCTCTCGCATTGCTTCTCCTGCGGGCAAACACGGCCGCAGACGGCGGGCAGGGCAGAGGTGTCTTTCAGCACCTTGGCGGCAGCCAGGAACTGACCGCGCTCGATATTCTTGATGAACGAGGGGATGTTCACGTTTACAGGACAACCTTCCACGCACGAAGGCTTGGGGCAGTCGAGGCAACGCTTGGCCTCGGTGAGAGCCTGCTGCTTGGTGAGGCCTGTGTTCACCTCCTCGGTGCGAGTAGTGGCACGATAGGCTGGATCAAGCTCGGGCATTATTACGCGCTCGATGGCCATGCGCTCCTTCGGCTTCATGCTCTTGCGGAGCTCTTGGCGCCATTCGGCCTTCGGGTCGGTGAGGATCTCGATGGTGTCGTTGGTGGGGTCTTCGTCCATGACGATGTCGGTGGAAGCAACGACGGAGTCGCTGCCTGCGGTTGAAGAGGGGCTTACGAGGTGCTCCTCATAGTGAGCAAGCTCTTCCTGCTCTTCGCGCTTGAAGGTGCCCATACGCTTGAACATCTCGTCCCAGTCAACCAAGGCTCCGTCGAACTCAGGACCGTCGATGCAGACAAACTTGGTCTTGCCTCCGATGGTCAGACGGCACGCGCCACACATACCCGTTCCGTCCACCATAATCGTGTTCAGGCTGACTTCGCAGGGGATGTTGTGCTTCTGGGCGGTGAGGTTCGAGAATTTCATCATGATGGGAGGGCCGATGGCGAACACCTTGTCAACGTGCTCCTGCTCCATGAATTTCTCCATACCCACGGTTACCACGCCTTTTTCTCCGTAGGAACCGTCGTCGGTCATGATAATCACCTCGTCGGATGATTCGCGCACCTTGTCTTCCAGGATGATCAGATCCTTAGAGCGGCCTGCCATCACGGAGAGCACACGGTTGCCGGCTGCCTTCAGCGCCTGGATGATGGGCAGCATAGGAGCCACGCCAAGTCCGCCTCCGGCGCATACCACCGTGCCGTAGTTCTCGATGTGGGTGGGGTTGCCCAAGGGACCTACCACGTCGGCCACGGAGTCGCCCACGTTGAGGGCGCAAAGCTTCTTACTCGACAGACCTACCATCTGCACGACGAGCGTGATGGTGCCTTTTTCAATGTCAGCACCGGCGATGGTCAGCGGCATGCGCTCGCCCTTCTTGTCAACGCGCACGATGACGAAGTTGCCCGCCTTGCGGCTCTTGGCGATGAGCGGTGCTTCAATCTCGAAGAGGAAAACCTTCTCGGAGAATTGTTCTTTACGGATAATCTTGTTCATGTTGTATTCTAATTGTTTTTCTTTTTCTTTTTGTTCTCGTTCCCGATAACCGTTTCCTTCAGTTTTATCGTCGCGGGCGACAGTTCCGGAACGTTGTCGGGAATATCGTTCTTGATGCTTGTGTCGTATCCATTTTGGTTTTTTAATTCCTTGGCTCTCTCCTTGGAGATGTATTCCATCTCGGTGAAATACACTTCGGAATAATAGTGGGCTTTCACGGGATAGTCTTTTTTCGACACCTCCACGTTGTATTTCTTCTTGAAGACATTGGCAACCTTGCGTCCTCCCAATAGTGCCGCGGTGCAATCCGAGACGCCCAAGAGGCTCGAGAACTTGTATTGTCCGGGTTCTCGCTGTTGGTAGAGCTGGTTCTCGTTGATGTCGGTAAACTTGATGTCGAGGCCCAGCAGCGTGTTCAGCAGTGGAAACCGCATGGTGTGGTCGTCCTTGTTGGCCAGCATGTCGGTACCCACGCTGATGGTGTTTCCGCTCTTGGCGAAGTAGGCTTTTGGCCAGAACTTGCCTTGCAGGGTATCGGCATCGAGGCTGAAATTGAGTTTCTCCACCTTGTAAGAGTTAATCATAAGTTGACCATCTAACGTGGGAAGGAAGCGCTGATGAGACCTCAGTGACTTTTCGTCGTTGTAGGTGTGGCGCGATTTGCAGACGGAATCACCAAACATGTCGAGTTCGTAATGGTCGGCGCTGAGCACACGGGCCTTCGTCGAAAACGACCAATCGCTGTTCTTGACGATATATTCCAGCATGCCTTCCGTGTAGGTCTGCTTCAGCGTGTCGAGCCAGTTTTCCGTGCCGTACTTCCTGTAGTAGCCGCGCAGATAGATGTAGTCTTGTTTGGCGCCTTTTATCACCACCTCGTCCACATTGAACGTGCGTGGCATGAGCAAAACTGTCTTCGATTCGATGTCGGCTGCCGAAAGCACGTGAGGCTCGTAGGCCATGTGCTGGATGGAGATTCCCTCGGCAGCTTTTACGTCGTTGGGTAGGAGTCCCTCTTTGGTGGTGAACCCCAGCAGATGACCTTTGGCGTCCTGGATCTGCGCCAGCATCACGATGTTCCCATTGGTGGAGTCAACCACCTTAATCTGGGCGTTGGCGGTGATGGTGCATCCCAGCAGGATGATGGCCAGCAGAATGAAATGCCTGAATTCTCTCATTTTCTAATTGATAATCACTTAATCATGTCACATCCCATATATGGAACCAGCGCCTTCGGGATGCGGATGCCTTCCTCTGTCTGGTTGTTCTCAAGCAGGGCGGCCACGATGCGCGGCAGCGCCAGGGCAGAGCCGTTCAGCGTGTGGCAGAGTTCGGGCTTCTTGGCTCCCTCGGGACGGTAGCGGCACTTCAGACGGTTGGCCTGATAGGTGTCGAAATTAGAAACCGACGATACCTCCAGCCAGCGTTTCTGAGCCTCAGAATAGACTTCGAAGTCGTAGCAGATGCTGCTTGTGAAGCTCTGGTCGCCGCCGCAGAGCAACAGCACGCGGTAGGGCAGTTCCAGCTTCTTGAGCAGGCCTTCCACATGCTCCAGCATTTCCTTGTGGCTCTGCTTCGAATGCTCGGGCTTGTCGATGCGCACAATCTCAATCTTCGAGAACTCGTGCAGACGGTTCAGTCCGCGCACGTCCTTGCCGTAGGAACCAGCCTCGCGGCGGAAGCATTCGGTGTAGGCGCAGTTCTTGATGGGCAGATCCTTCTCGTCGAGAATCACGTCGCGGTAGATGTTCGTCACGGGCACCTCGGCCGTTGGGATGAGATAGAAGTCGTCAACCTCGCAATGATACATCTGGCCTTCCTTGTCGGGCAGCTGGCCTGTGCCGTAGCCGCTGGCGGCATTCACCACCGTGGGAGGCATGATCTCGGTGTAGCCGGCCTTGCGGGCTTCGTCGAGGAAGAAGTTGATGAGCGCACGCTGCAGACGGGCTCCCTTGCCGATATAGACGGGGAATCCTGCACCGGTGATTTTCACGCCCAGGTCGAAGTCGATGAGGTTGTATTTCTTGGCCAGTTCCCAGTGGGGCAGGGGATTCTCGATGTTGAGGTTGGGATTCACGTCCCAGTTGCCCACGGTGTCGCCCTCGCGGCATTCGCGCAGGTTCGACTTCACCACGTGGTTATCCTCGGCCGATGAGCCTTCGGGCACTTCGTCGTAAGGTATGTTGGGGATGGTGCAGAGCAGGGCCGTCATGTCTTCCTCGGCCTTCTTCATCTGCTCTTCCAGCTGCTTGTTGGTGTCCTTCATTTCCGAAACCTTCTGCTTGATGGCGTCGGCTTCGTCTTTCTTGCCTTGCTTCATGAGTCCGCCTATCTGTGCGGCCATCTTCTTGGCCTCAGAGAGGTTGGCGTCCAGTTGCTGTTGAGATTCGCGGCGCTGCTTGTCGATGGCGAGCACCTGGTTGATAGCTTCTTCGGCACCGTTGAAGTGCTTCTTGTTCAGACCGCTGATCACGCGGTCGCGTTGCTCCTTGATGAGTTGTAATGTCAGCATTGTTTTATATTGTTTATTCTTGGTTTTCGTATAACGATGCAAAGGTACAAAAACTTTCTGAACCGTGCAAGAATATTAATTAAAAAGATGTACGCGACGTTTTCTCGAAAAAGTTGCAAAGTTGCAAATTGCATGCAACTTTTTTTCGAGGAGAGAGAATTTTGTGTTAATAAAATTAAATTTAATATTATAATATATTGATTATTAATAATATATACAATATATACTATATATATACTTTAAGACTCTACTCGCGGCTTAGGTAAAAAATAAAATGCAATTTGCAACTTTGCAACTTTTCGGGTTGCACTTTCCGTCGAGAGGAAGCATTGCTTATTGTGAGTGGTGGCTATGTGTAACATGACCTGGGCATTTCGCTTCTGATGGGTAGAAAGAATGCTTCCAATGGATGGAAACAACGCTTCCAATGGGTGGAAACAATGCTTCCAATGGGCGGAAACAAGCCCCTGAAAATGCAGAAAACCTCCACCCGGATGGGGCAGAGGTTCCTGTTGTTTGTTTGGAATAAGTTGTTTACTGTTTATGCTTCAGCCTCAGCGGGGATTACTGATACTGTGCTCTTGTTGTTGCGGCCCTTCTTGAAGTTAACCACACCGTCAACGAGAGCATAGAGCGTATCGTCCTTACCAATGCCTACATTGTTGCCTGGGTTGTGCTTCGTACCGCGCTGGCGAACGATGATGTTGCCGGCAATAACTTTCTGTCCACCCCAGATCTTCACGCCAAGTCGCTGAGCTGCTGACTCGCGTCCGTTCTTAGAACTACCTACACCTTTTTTATGTGCCATTCTAAAGTCCTCCTGAAATTTAAGCGGTTACTGATTTAATTTCCACCTCGGTGTACTGCTGGCGATGACCGTTCTTCTTGCGGCTGTCCTTGCGGCGCTTCATCTTGAAGACAATCACCTTGTCGCCCTTCACGAGCGGGTTTTTCACCTCGGCTACTACTTTCGCACCTTCTACGGTTGGTGCACCTACCGTCACGGCTCCATCGTTGTCAACGAGGAGAACCTTGTCAAACTCAACGGTCTGACCTTCTTCAGCGTCCTTGATGTGGTTGACGAAGAGTTTCTTGCCCTGCTCAACCTTGAACTGCTGACCGTTAATCTCTACGATTGCGTACATTTGTTTTTTGTATGTTTAAACGGGTTTTTCCGCGAGGCGAGCGACACCGTGCCGCTGCTTCTCTGAGCCCCCACGGATTCAAAAATCGGCTGCAAAATTACAACAATTCTCCGAAACAGCCAAATATTTCGCCTATAAATTTCATTTATACCGCTGAATTAGTGACGTGAAGGCTTCTCCATACTTCTGTTTCTTGAACTCTCCGATGCCCGAAATCATACCGAATTCCTCGATTGTGACGGGCTTTTGAGCGGCAAGCAGATGGAGCACTTTGTCGGAAAGCACGATGTAGGCCGGGAACCCTTGAGCGTCGGCCAGTTGCTTGCGCAGCGCCCGCAGAGCCTCGAATAGTTTCGGGTCTTCTATGCCTTCGGGCTTCTCTATGCCAGGAATGCGAATGGACGGTATTTCCAGGCGCAGGTCGCGTTTCTTGCGTGGCTTCGGGGCCTCCGTGTTGCGGTCGATGACAGCCATCTGCACTTTTGTCTTGCCGTGCAGCACGTCCCATCCCTGGTGGGTGATCTTGACCGCGTTTTGCTGGTCGTAGGCTATCTCGATGTAGCCCATGTGGAGCATCTGCAGCAGATAGTCCTGCCAGTCCTGGGTGGAAATATCCTTGCCTACGCCGAACGTCTTCAGTTCATTGTAGTGGAATCGTCTGACGGTAGGCGAGAGCATGCCCTTCAGGATTTCCACGACGGTGCTCGTGCGGATTTGCTCTTCGGCACGTGCCACTGCCGAAAGTGCCTTCTGGACGATAATCGTACCGTCAAAACGGCGTGGAGGATGTTCGCAAACATCGCAATTGCCGCAATCGCAGGCTGTCTCCTCGCCGAAATAATTCAATAAGATGCGCCTTCTGCAAACGCTTGATTCGGCATATTCCTGCATGCGGTCGAGCTTTTCGTAGTTTACCTGCTTTTGTCCGCTTTCTTCAGCAAAACTTCGGAGCGTAATCACGTCGGCGAGATTATAGAAAAGAACGGTATCGGCGGGAGCGCCATCACGTCCCGCACGACCTATCTCCTGATAGAAACTCTCGATACTCTTAGGAAGGTTGTAATGGATAATCCAGCGCACGTTGCTCTTGTCGATTCCCATGCCGAATGCAATCGTGGCGCAAACCACCTGCACCTGGTCTTGCTTGAACGCCTCCTGTGCACGGTTGCGCTCGGATGTGGAAAGCCCCGCGTGATAGACGGTTGCGCTGATTCCCATCTTCAACAGATCCTGGCATACCTTCTCCGTATTCTTTCTTGAAAGGCAATAGATAATGCCCGCTTCATCAGTATGTTGGCGTATAAAGTTAAACATGTACTTTAGTTTCTCTTTAGCCGTCATTCCGCGCTTCACCGTGAGGCTTAAGTTGGGGCGGTCGAAGGATGAAATGAACACTTTCGGGTCGCGCAGGCAGAGCTGTTTCAGGATGTCTTGTCGCGTCACCTTGTCGGCTGTTGCCGTGAGTGCCATCACGGGTATGTCGGGGAAGCGTTCGCGCAGGATGTTGAGCTGGGTGTATTCGGGACGAAAATCGTGGCCCCATTGCGAGATGCAATGCGCCTCGTCGATGGCAAAGAGCGAGATGTGGATAGACTTCAGCAGATAGTCGGTTTCGGCTAAAAGCCTTTCTGGTGAAACGTAAAGTAATTTCAAATCCCCTGAGAGGCATTTTCTACGGATGATGGTGTCGTCCGTGAGGTCGTTTCCGCTATTGAGAGCTGCCGCCTCGATGCCGTTGGCCCGTAGGGCTTCCACCTGATCGCGCATGAGGCTGATCAGCGGAGATATGACAATGGCTGTGCCCTTCATGGCCAGTGCAGGAATCTGATAGCACAGACTCTTTCCTCCACCGGTAGGCATCAGCACGAGCGAATCGTGTCCGTCCATGACGTTTCGGATGATTTCTTCCTGTTGCGGACGAAACGAGTGATAACCGTAATAATTCTTTAATATGTCGTTGATTTCCAGCATAAAATAGCCGTTTTTGGGGTTTTAGGTACAAAGTTATGCTTTTTTAAGCAAAAAAATCCCTAATTTTTTGACGATTTCGGATTTTTTTATTATTTTTGCCTTATAATTACAAGATAAACCAACAAAAATAACATTTTTAACTTCAGGTATGGCAAAGTATAACATTACTGAATTGAAGGAGAAGGAAGCCGCCTACCGCAGCCTGGTGAGTCCACGACTGATGGACGAACTTAAGGAAAAGATTCTGGACATCATTCTCATTCAAAAAAAGTACAAGGACAAGGACTATTCGGCCAAGAAACTGGCTGAAGACCTTGGTACGAACACCCGTTACATTTCAGCTGTGGTGAATGTGAGATTTCACATGAACTACACCTCATTTGTAAACAAATTCCGCATCGAGGAGGCTATGACCTTGCTTGTCGATAAGCGCTATCGTGACCTAAACATGGAGGACATCAGCGACATGGTGGGATTCGCCAACAGGCAGTCGTTCTATGCTTCTTTCTACAAGCTGAACGGCATCACACCGCGTGAGTATAAGCTCCGCCATTACACCCAGCATCCGCAAGAAGCCAAGAGGCCGCTGAAGCGCAATAAAAAGAAATCAAATAAAGAGTAACAAAATGCAATCGGAAGACTTCAATTATTCAGACGAGCGCTTCGCTGACTTGCAGTTGCTGAGGTATCGCCTGAATGGTTTTGAAAGCCTTACGGCTCAACAGAAGCAACTCGTATATTATTTGTCGGAAGCCACGCTATGGGGGCGTGACATCACTTTCGACCAGTTTGGTAAATACAACCTTCGTATCCGCAAGATGCTGGAGGTTGTATTTGCGCGTTATCAGGGCAACCGCGAAAGCGAGGATTTCAAGGCCTTGGAGATTTATCTGAAACGAGTGTGGTTCTCAAACGGTATCTATCATCATTACGGATGCGAGAAGTTCGTGCCTGGTTTCGATGAGTCGTTTCTCCGGGAGATGCTTGCGGCCGTGGGCGAGAATGAAGCCGACTACGAGGATCTGTTTCCCATGATTTTTGATCCCGAAGTATTGCCCAAGCGTGTGAACAAGGCCGACGGGGTAGATCTCGTGAAGACGTCTGCCTGTAATTTCTACGACGGGGTGAGCCAGCAGGAGGTAGAGGCGTATTATGCTTCGGTGAAAGATGCAAGTGATCCCGAGCCGCTCTCCTATGGACTGAACTCCACGCTCGTGAAACGCGAGGGAAGGATAATGGAAGACAAGTGGTGCGCCGAAGGCAAGTATGGCGAGACCATCCGTCACATTACTTACTGGCTCAGGAAGGCGATGGGCGTGGCCGAGAACGATGACCAGCGCACGTATATTGCCACGCTTATCCGCTATTACGAGACGGGTGATCTGCGGCTCTTCAACCTCTATTGCATCCAATGGGTGACGGAGCATCGTTCGCGAGTGGATTTCATCAACGGGTTCATCGAGGTATATGGCGATCCCCTGGGCTTGAAAGGCTCGTGGGAAGGTATCGTGGAATACAAAGACTTGGAGGCTACCAAGCGCACGCAGACCATATCGGACAATGCCCAGTGGTTTGAAGACCATTCACCCGTTGACCCGCGTTTCCGCAAGCCGAAGGTGAAGGGTGTCACGGCCAACGTGATTTGCGCGGCGATGCTCGGTGGTGATGAATATCCCTCAACGGCTATCGGCATCAACTTGCCCAATGCTGACTGGATTCGGGCGGAACATGGCTCTAAGAGCGTGACTATCGGAAACCTAACCGACGCCTACAACAAGGCAGCTCATGGCAATGGTTTCCGGGAGGAGTTTGTGGTAGATGCCGAAACGATAGCCCTGATAGATAAATATGGCGATGTGTGCGATGACCTCCACACGGATCTTCATGAATGTCTAGGGCATGGTAGCGGCCAGCTGCTTCCGGGTGTTGACCCCGATGCCCTGAAGAACTATGGCAACACTATAGAGGAAGCTCGTGCCGACCTCTTCGGACTTTACTACATAGCCGACGAGAAACTTGTGGAACTCGGTCTCACCCCCGATATGGAGGCCTATAAGAGCCAGTATTACACCTATATGATGAACGGACTCTTGACCCAGCTGACGCGTATCAAACCCGGTCATCAGATAGAAGAGGCACACATGCGCAACCGCGCCTTGATTGCTCATTGGTGCTATGCGCATGGTGATGCCATTGAGCTGCTGAAGCGAGACGGGAAGACCTATATACGTATCAACGATTATCAGCAGCTGCGCCGCCTTATTGCCGAATTGCTGGCCGAAATCCAGCGCATCAAGAGCGAGGGAGACTTTGAGTCGGCCCGCGAATTGGTGGAACGGTATGCGGTGAAGGTGGATGCGGATTTGCATCAGGAGATTCTCGACCGCTATGCGAAGTTGAACCTGGCTCCTTACAAGGGTTTTCTCAATCCCGTAATGCGCCCGATTGAGGATAGTGAAGGTCAGATCGTGGATGTGGAACTCGATTACACGGAGAGCTATACCGACCAAATGCTTCGATATAGCCGCGATTATAGTGTGATGAACTGAATGACTATGGATAATCAGACACAAGAGAAATTGAAGGCCATCAAGCGCTCGTTCTTCCTGAGGATGGACGGCACGGCTTCGCGCTCCATGCGTGAGAAGGGACTCGATTATAAAATCAATTGGGGTGTAAGCATTCCCGATCTCCGCCAAATGGCCACTCAGTATGGCAAGGATTATGCATTGGCCATAGCTTTGTGGAAAGAGGATATCCGGGAATGCAAGATTCTCGCTACGATGATCATGCCGCCCGAAGAGATGCTTCCTGAGATTGTGGAGCTCTGGATGGAGCAGACGCCCTCGCAGGAGATTGCCGAGATGGCTGCCTTCAATCTCTATCAGCATCTTGATTATGCACCGGTGATGGCATTTCAATGGATTGCTAGTGACAATGAAATGGAGCAGATATGTGGCTACAATCTTCTTTCGCGCCTCTTCATGAAAGGTCAGGAGCCAAACGAGCGTGGTATTCAGGAATTTCTTGATCAGGCCCTGACCGCCTTGCAAAGTCCTTCCGTCAGCATCCGCCATGCGGCCATGAATAGCGTGCAGAGATTCGCATCATTAGGGGATGATTATGCACAAATAAGTGAAAGTGCGTTGAAAACACTTAATTTAGGAATTTTTTGATTTTAAATAGCCGTCTTTTATAAAAAATTGTTGTAAATTTGCACGAATTTGTGAGCGAACCTCTTTATTTGAGCAGATGAAAGATAACAACAAAACTGCTGTGAGGCAGATTCTGACCAAATATCTGGACGATAACAAACTCCGTAAGACGCCCGAGCGCTTTGCGGTGCTTGATGCGGTATATAGTTTCAATGGCCATTTCTCCATCCAGGAGTTGAGTGAAAAGATTGAAGAGGATTTCTTTCCCGTCAGCCGTGCCACGCTTTATAATGCGTTGAACCTCTTTGTGAGCCTCCATCTGGTGGTTTGTCATCGGCTGAGCATGGGCACGATGTACCAAGCCTGCTATGAGTCTGCCAACCATTGCTATCAGGTGTGCACCGCATGCGGGAAGGTTGCAGAGATAAAGGCTCCCAAAGTGGAACAGGCCTTGGATGAAACCCGCCTGAAACGTTTTCGCCGCGATAGCTATTCGCTTTACGTATATGGCGTTTGCAGCACTTGTGTGGCGAAAATCACAAGAAAAAAGAATAAGAAAAGATTAAATAGTTAAACAGAAATGCAAAAAGGAAAAGTTGACGTTCTCCTCGGTTTACAATGGGGAGACGAAGGTAAAGGTAAGGTCGTGGATGTTCTCACACCGCAGTATGACGTCGTGGCTCGCTTTCAGGGTGGCCCCAATGCCGGCCATACGCTGGAGTTTGAAGGTGAAAAATACGTGCTGCGTTCTATTCCCTCAGGAATCTTCCAGGGAGGCAAGGTGAACATCATTGGTAATGGCGTGGTTTTGGCACCCGACTTGTTTATGGCGGAGGCCAAAGACCTTGAAAAGAGCGGACACGATCTGAAGAATCGTCTGCACATTTCCAAGAAGGCCCATCTCATCATGCCTACCCATCGGGTGCTCGATGCTGCCTATGAGGCTCAGAAAGGCAAGAGCAAGGTGGGAACGACAGGCAAGGGCATCGGACCTACCTATACTGATAAGATTTCGCGTAACGGATTGCGCGTGGGTGACATTTTCGAGAACTTTGCCGAGAAATATGCTGCCCATAAGGCACGCCATGAAGCTATCCTGAAGTCGCTCAACTATACCGACTATGACATCACGGAGGTGGAGAAAACCTGGATGGAAGGCATTGAATATATGAAGCAGTTCCAGATCGTGGATAGCGAATACGAAATCAACCAGCTTCTGAAATCAGGCAAGAGCATCCTTTGTGAAGGCGCTCAGGGCACGATGCTCGACGTGGATTTCGGCAGCTATCCTTTTGTCACTTCTTCGAATACCATCTGTGCTGGAGCTTGCACCGGATTGGGTATCGGCCCAAACAAGGTGGGAGAGGTGTTTGGTATCATGAAGGCCTATTGCACTCGTGTCGGTGCCGGACCATTCCCCACAGAACTCTTTGACGAGACGGGGGCCAAGATTCGTGATCTCGGCCATGAGTATGGAGCCGTGACAGGACGTGAACGCCGTTGCGGATGGATCGACTTGGTGGCTCTGCGCTATGCAATTGATGTGAATGGCGTCACCCAGCTCATTATGATGAAGAGCGATGTACTCGATGGCTTCGATACCATCAAGGCCTGTGTTGCCTACAAGCAGAATGGTCAGGAAATAGATCATTTCCCCTACAACATTGAGGAAGGTATAGAGCCTGTATATAAAGAGTTGCCCGGATGGAAGACCAATATGACGAAGTTCACTTCTGAAGATCAGTTCCCCAAGGAATTCTCTGATTACATCAAGTTCCTGGAAGCAGAGTTGGAGACTCCCATCAAGATTATCTCCATCGGTCCTGACCGTGACCAGACTATTGTGAGAAAATAATTGAAAGAAAGAAGCTTAAAACCAAATAATGGCCCAGAAACCCAATATCCCTAAAGGAACGCGCGACTTCTCTCCGTTGGAGATGGCTAAGCGCAACTATATATTCAATACCATCAAGGACGTATATACCCTCTACGGTTTCCAGCAGATAGAGACTCCCGCAATGGAGACACTCGGAACGTTGATGGGTAAATATGGTGAAGAGGGTGACAAATTGCTCTTCAAAGTCCTTAATAGCGGTGACTATCTCAATAAGATTGACGACAAGGAACTCTTGGAGCGCAACTCGCTTCATCTGGCCGCACGTCTCTGTGAAAAAGGTCTTCGCTATGACCTCACCGTTCCCTTTGCCCGTTATGTGGTGATGCACCGCGAGGAATTGCAACTGCCCTTCAAGCGTTATCAGATTCAGCCCGTATGGCGTGCTGATCGTCCTCAGAAGGGACGCTACCGCGAATTCTATCAGTGTGATGCTGATGTGGTGGGCAGCGATTCTTTGCTCAACGAGGTAGAACTGATGCAGATTGTTGACACGGTGTTCACCCGCTTCGGCGTTCGTGTGCAGATCAAGATCAACAACCGTAAGATTCTTTCCGGAATAGCCGAGGTGATTGGTGCTGCCGATAAGATTGTTGATATCACCGTTGCCATCGACAAACTGGATAAGATTGGTATTGACAACGTGAATGACGAATTGCGTCAGGATGGTCTTTCCGAAGAGCAGATTGAGAAGCTTCAGCCAATCATCTCGTTGGCAGGAACTAATGAGGAGAAACTCACGGTCATTGCCGAGGTGCTCAAAGACTCGGAAACAGGACTGAAGGGCGTGGAAGAGACGAAGTTTATTCTTGACTCGCTGAAAACTTCTGGACTGAAGAATGAAATACAGCTTGACCTCACGTTGGCTCGCGGACTGAACTACTATACGGGTGCCATATTCGAGGTGAAGGCCCTTGACGTGCAGATCGGAAGCATCACGGGTGGTGGCCGATACGATAACCTGACGGGAATCTTCGGTATGCCAGGTCTTTCAGGCGTAGGCATCAGTTTCGGTGCTGACCGTATCTATGACGTGCTTAATCAACTTGACCTCTATCCCAAAGAGGCCGTCAACGGAACTCAGTTGCTTTTCATCAATTTCGGTGAGAAAGAGACGGCTTATTGTCTGCCCATTGCAGCCAAGGCCCGACAAGCTGGAATCCGCACAGAGGTGTTCCCAGATAGTGCCAAGATGAAGAAGCAGATGAGCTATGCCAATGCCAAGCAGATTCCATACGTAGCCCTTGCCGGTGAGAACGAGATCAATGAAGGCAAGGTGACGCTTAAGAACATGACTACTGGCGAGCAGATGCTTGTCACGGCTGACGAACTTTTGGAAAAACTTTCTAAATAATATAATCGATGAAAAAGGCTTTTCAGGTATTGATGGCATTGTCGCTCGTGCTTGTTGCATGTGCCTTTACGAAGAAGGCACCCATCACGGTGTTCATGATTGGCGATAGCACGATGGCCAATAAGGATACTACTGGCGACAAGCAGGAACGTGGCTGGGGAATGGTGCTCCAGCAGTATTTCAAGAGTGGGGTAGTGGTGGATAACCACGCTGTCAACGGCCGCTCGTCAAAGAGTTTCATTGATGAAGGGCGCTGGCAGAAGGTGCTCGATAAGATAAAGCCTGGCGATTATGTTATCATTCAATTTGGCCATAACGACGAAAAGCCGGCTCTTGACCGTCATACCGATCCCGGAACAACCTTTGATGCCAACCTGTCTCGTTTCGTGTTGGAAGCACGTGAGAAGGGAGCTATACCCGTCTTGTGTGATGCTGTTGTCCGCCGTAATTTTTATCGCAAGGTAGATAGTTCGGTAGATGACGAGTCTCTCCGTAACACGGTCTATGAGGATGAGAAGGTGAATAGCGACACGCTGATAGATACCCACGGTGCCTATCTGCTTTCTCCACGCAATGTAGCCGCGCGCTTGAACGTTCCCTTCATTAAAGCTAACCAGATTACACACGATTTGGAGCAAGGTTTAGGCGTGGAGGGAAGCCGTAAGCTCCACATGTGGTTTAAGCCGGGCGAACATCCCTCTGTGCCCAAAGGACGGAAAGACAATACACATTATAATATATATGGGGCTACGGTTGTGGCCGGTCTTTTGGCCGACGAGATATCCCATCAGGTGCCAGCCTTGAAAAAGTATATTGATAGAAAGAAAATCAAAAAAATCAAGAAGAGTTTGAAATAATTCCAAAATTATTTGGATTTCTCAAGTTTATATTATATATTTGCAAAAACAATTATCAGTATGAAAGATCCGGAAATCAGAAAGAAGGCAATCGAGCGCCTAGTGGAATGTGGTGTCAAGCCATCCGTTCAGCGCATTGAGATTATGTCGTATCTGATGACTCATTTCACTCATCCTACAGTTGAGGAGGTATATAAGGCTTTGTGCCCTAAGATCAAAACGCTGAGTAGGACAACCGTCTATAACACACTTCGCCTGTTCTCGGAGCGCAAGGCGGCTCTGATGATTACGATAGACGAACATCGAGTCTGCTATGATGGTGACACCCACCCCCATGTCCATTTCTATTGCAAGGAATGTGGCCGTGTGATTGACTTTATGGATGAGCCTGCTCCTGTCATGACCCGCCAACGTGAAATCCAGGGCAATCTCGTTGATGAGATGCAGCTATATTATAAAGGTGTATGTAGCGAGTGTCTGGCTGCCCGGCAGGAGCAGAAAATAGGATAGATTTAATGCGAACAAGTATAACAGTTTAATAACCTTATTACAGAAAACATTATGAAGAAGAAGTTTATTTGCACCGTATGTGGTTATATCCACGAGGGTCCAGAACCCCCCGAAAAGTGTCCCGTTTGCAAGGTTCCAGCCAGCAAGTTCAAGGAAATCACCGAAGAGGAAATGGAGTATGCTACCGTACATAAGATTGGCGACGGCAAACCTGAAGGCGTAAGCGAGGAAATGATTCAGGATTTGCGCGACCACTTTAACGGCGAGTGCGGCGAGGTTGGTATGTATCTGGCCATGAGCCGTCAGGCTGACCGCGAAGGATACCCCGAAATCGCAGAGGCTTTCAAGCGCTATGCTTTCGAAGAGGCTGACCATGCTTCCAAGTTTGCTGAATTGCTCGGTGAGTGTGTTTGGGATACGAAGACCAATCTTGAGAAGCGTGCTGCAGCCGAGGCTGGTGCTTGCGAAGACAAGTTCCGCATTGCCAAGAATGCTAAGGCAGCTGGTTTTGATGCCATTCACGACACAGTTCACGAGATGGCTAAGGACGAAGCTCGTCATGGAGCTGGATTCGCTGGCCTGTTGAAGCGCTATTTCGGCGAATAAGCGTGAAGAGATTTTTTATAATTAGTTTGATTCTGTCTGTGTTTGCTTCCTTGCAGGCACAGACAGATTCTTTATGGTCCCTACGGACTGATTCTTCAACCCATTGGCTATCGCTCGTAAGTGAGAACCGCCAGATTTCGTTCGATGCGGATATTCCGGCAGGTAATTTCAGTGGGATAACACCTATTGGCAACGGTCTTTTTGCCGTTGTAGATGACAAGAAGGAAGATGGTTTCTATGTCTTTAGCCTTAAGTTTGACGAGCGCGGCATGCTTTCTTCGGTCTATAATGTAGGCTTCATTCCGAGTGGCCTTGCCAATCGTGATGCTGAGGGGATTGTCTATGTGCCTTCTATCCGTACGGTCTTTATCAGCGGCGAGAAACATAATGACGTGTTGGAATATGCTCTGGATGGTACGCCCACCAATCGCAAACTGATGATTCCCGAATATTTCAAGGCGGCTCAGGCTAATCGAGGGTTTGAAGCTTTGGCCTATAATGCGAATACACATCTCTTCTGGACGACAACAGAGTCGGCAATTCGAGGTGATTCAATACTTCGTTTGCAAAGTTTCGGTGAGGATTTGCAACCTCTCGAATCTTTTCCTTACCGGTTGGATTATCCGGGTGCTCCATCCGCAGGGAGTCGTGTACATGGTGTCAGTGCTATGACGGCGCTTGACGATGGCTCGCTCCTGATTCTTGAAAGGGAAGCTTATATGGCCAAAGAGAAGATAGGCTCATGGGTGAATTGCAAAGTCTTTCAGGTGTATCCCCGGCAATCTTCCGTAAAGCATCTTATTCATGAATGGAAGACCTCGGTATCACTTTTCCATCGCGACTTTGCCAACTATGAGGGGATGTGTCTTGGGCCGGTGCTTGAAGACGGTTCGCAAGTCTTGATCCTGATTTCGGATTCGCAAAACCGTTATTCAGGATTCCTGAGCGATTGGTTCAAGACATTGGTTGTGAAATAGAAATCCAATCAGAGGGATTCGTCTTCAGGTTTGGGGATATTACGCGTAGCAGCATGGCCCTTTTTGCGGAGCCATGCTGCTTTTCTTTTCTCATATTCTTCCTGGTGAGATTCCAGATAGCCGTCTGCCATCAGTCCTATTTTTTGGAGAATTTGCTATAGATGACACTTAGCTTGATCGGCCCGTTTGGATTCTCCGGCCCACCTACCAACCGCGTACTCGAAATGGTCATCTGATGATTCATCTTGTAGTAGCTTGTCGTTGTAGAGACGGCGGTGCTTTGATATTCAACGGGTATGATCACTACCTTGTTCCACTCTTCCGAATAGTTGCCGCTCAACTTCTTGTCGTGCATCCGGCGTACCAGTTCAGATATATTGCTATAGGTATATGAGTTACCGTCTATTGATGCCAGGTACGACGTCTTGTTGTCCATGCCCTTGTTGCTCTCAAAGAAAGTGTTCAGGCTGTCTTTGGGAATCATCAGCAAATCCGTAGCCGTATCAAGACTGTAGTCGCTCATCACTTTGTTGTTGAGCTTAGTCAGCGAAACCTTCACCGTGTTGAGTGTATCGTTATCATGCCCTTTCATGATATCATCCACAGGGAGGGTCATTTCGGTGAAGATGCCGGCAGGTGTTTTCAGATAGGTACATGTGTTGTCTTCCACGAGTTCATCTATCTTGTCGTCGTTGGTGATAGTGGAATGCTGCATCACTTCCTCGGTACCCGAGAACGGCATGACCATAGCCACCGAGTCATTGTCAACGCTACGGTAGAATACGCTCATGTTTGTGGCATAGATGTAGGCCATGCTTCCCGATCCTGCTTCCGACTTGAGGAAAAAACCTGGGCAGATATGGTTGGCAAAACTCTGAGAATTAAAGAAATACTCGGGATGCTCGTAATAGCTTCTGAGGATATACGTGCCGAAGTCGGGATATTCTTTACCTTCCTTGTCCGTATAGGGGCCGGTTATCTTGATGCGGATATTGTTGGCGTGGTTTGAGGCTTCGCGTTCCTTCTTCGTAATCGTGTAGTCACACAAGGTGTAGGCCTTTCCTATCTTGACGGCATTCTTGTCTGTCCGCACATATCCTTCCTTCATCGGATCGAAGTCAGTATAGTATTTGCCGTCTTCCTGAAGGGGCTTGGCCAGCTCGTAGAGCGTGGCTTTCATGGTAGCCAGTGAGTCGCCTAATTGATCGGCAAAATAGAATCTTATTTCGCACGAGTCGGCCAGTATTTCGCCTTTCTTGTGATAGCTGTACAGTTTTTCCTTTTCAGGCAGGTTGTAGCTGCTAAGCACGTGGAACTTCGTGGTGATGTCGCCCGTGACATAGCTGCCTGTTTCGGGGTCAATCATGCGGCCGAGGTTTCCGGTTGCCGTTCTTGACAACACGGGACCAGCCTTGATGGATCGTGATGACACGTAGAAAGTGTCGGTGCTGATATTGATTTGATCCATGTTATCCGTGAGTGTTTGTCCAATCGTATCGGTGGTGTCATTACATGAAGCAACCACCATAGACAGTAGCAGCGCGCCGGCTGCCATGAATTTCAGTTTCATTATCGATTAATCTAATATATATGTAATGATGAATGATTCTCTTGGGGATAAGTTATTCTTCCTCTCCCAATATCTTTTTGTAGAATTGGTTGTAGGCCTCGCCGATATTCTCTTTGCCGGGATATTTTAGCAGGGGCAGATTCTGATCTGTGGCGTATTTCAGCAGTTCAGCATTCACTTCGCTTCCTGCTTCCACGATGCCGTCGCTATAGTCTATGGCCAGCTTGCCCAGTTCGATGAAGTCAAACTTCTTGTTGTACTTATCGAGCAGTTTCATCTTGGCATCCTTGTACTCGATGCCTTTCTTGAAGCCTTCACCCAGTTCACTCTTCAGTTCCTTGCTGAAGAGTGAGGTGATCACCTTGGTATTGGCAAACGAGGGCTCTTCATGATAGGCTGTCTTGACATAGAGGGGGATGATGGCACTCATCCAGCCCTGGCAATGGATGATATCTGGAGTCCAGCGGAGTTTCTTCACCGTTTCCAGTACGCCACGGGCAAAGAACACGGCACGCTCTCCGTTGTCAGCATATTCCTCGCCGCTCTCATCGATTGCCATCTGGCGCTTGGTGAAGTAGTCATCATTATCGATGAAATAAACCTGTATGCGGGTCTGTGGTATAGAAGCCACCTTGATAATCAGCGGATGGTCAGTCTCGTCGATGATGAGCATCATTCTTGACAGGCGTATCACTTCATGCAGTTGTCCCTTGCGCTCGTTGATGATTCCCCATTTGGGCATGAACGTTCTTATCTCGTATCCCTTTTCCTGGATAGCCTGCGGAAGTTCCTTTCCCATAAGTGAAAGTTCGCTTTCGGGTACGTATGGTATGATTTCCTGATTGATGAATAATACTTTCTTTGCTGCCATATGTTTAAAATTTGATATGCAAAGGTACGAAAAAAAATGTAGAAAACGATACGTTTTAATTTTATTAAGACGATATTTGGCATATTTTAAAAATATTCTTTGCATATTTCACAAATTCTTTGTTACTTTGCACCCAATTTAGAGCTCAGTAAGAAAGAAATGAAAGTATTCCAGACGATTGTTGATCTCCAGAACGAACTCTTCGAGGTTCGTAAGGAAGGTAAAAAGATTGGACTTGTGCCCACGATGGGAGCATTGCATGAAGGACATGCCTCGCTCGTGGAGCAGAGTGTGAAAGAAAACGATGTGACCGTGGTGAGTGTTTTCCTCAATCCTACTCAGTTTAACGACAAGGGAGACCTGGAGCGCTATCCGCGTACGTTGGATGCTGATTGCAAGTTGCTCGAGAGCGTTGGTGCCGACTATGTGTTTGCCCCTTCTGTGAGCGAAATGTATCCCACACCCGATACCCGCCACTTTGAGTATCCGCCAGTCTCGACGGTGATGGAAGGAGCCAAGCGTCCCGGCCATTTCAATGGCGTGTGCCAGGTGGTCAGCCGCTTGTTTTATATCACGCGTCCCGATAGTGCCTATTTCGGAGAGAAAGACTGGCAGCAGATAGCTGTCATCAAGGCCATGGTGAAGAGCTTGGGGATACGGGTGAAGATCGTGGAGTGTCCCATCATTCGAGAGAAGGACGGACTTGCAATGTCGTCGCGTAACACATTGCTTGCTCCCGATGAGCGTGCCATTGCTCCGAAGATTTATGAGGCTCTGAAGGAGAGCGTCAGCTATGCCAAGACCCATACCCTCAAGGAAACCCATGAGAAGGTGGTCAGCGATATCAATGCCGTTGACGGACTTGAAGTGGAGTATTTCTCGATTGTTGACGGCAACACGCTTCTGGACTTGGAGAACTGGGAAGACTCACCCTATGTGGTAGGCTGCATCACAGTCTATTGCGGCAAGACTCCCATCCGTCTCATTGACCATATCAAATACAAGCCGTAAGATGAAACCTCATAACCTCAGCAGAAAATGATGATAGAAGTCATGAAGAGTAAGCTTCACTGTGTGAAGATTACGGAGGCCAACCTGAACTATATGGGCAGCATCACCATCGATGAAGACCTGATGGATGCTGCCGGGCTGATTGCCGGTGAGAAGGTTCAGATCGTAAACAACAACAACGGTGAGCGTATCGAAACCTATATTATTAAAGGTGAGCGCGGCTCAGGCTGCATCTGCCTCAACGGAGCCGCTGCCCGCAAGTGCATCGTGGGCGACACGGTGATCATCATCGGCTACGCCCTGATGGATTTCGAGGAAGCCAAGACGTTCAAGCCCAAAGTGGTCTTTCCCAAGGAGGGCAACAGGCTATAGGCTCAGATGATGCCGAAGGCCACGTCCATCATGTGCGTGAAACCGGTCTGACGCTGCTCTGCCGATGTGGCCTCGCCTGTAACCAGAGAGTCGCTGATTGTGCACAGGCACAAAGCGCGTCCCCCATAGCGTGCCGCATTCATATAGAGTGCGGCGCTTTCCATTTCTACGGCAAGCACGCCTAACTTCTGCCATTGAGCTGTGGCCCCGGTATTCTCGTCGTAGAATATGTCTGACGAGTAGATGTTTCCCACCTTGTAGGTGTAGCCCAGTTCTTCAGCCTTTTCCACGGCAGCCCTCAGCAACGCGAAGTCGGCAATGGGGGCAAACGTGCCCGACAGCTGAAACTGCGAGGCGTAGTTGCTGTTCGTGCAAGCCGCCTGTGCTAGCATCAGGTCGCCGATATGGAGGTCTGGGTTCATGGAGCCAGCAGAGCCCACGCGGATGATTTTCTTAACGCCATAGAAATTGAATAATTCATACGAGTAGATGGCCATCGAGGGAATTCCCATGCCGTGGCCCATCACGCTGACACGCTTGCCCTGGTAGGTGCCCGTGTAGCCGAGCATCCCGCGCACTTTGTTGAACAATACAGGATTTTCAAGGAATCGCTCAGCCATGAATTGCGCTCTCAGCGGATCGCCCGACATGATGACTGTTTCGGCTATCTCGCCATATTTAGCTCCGATGTGTGGGGTGGGGGTCTTGTCTGCCATAATCTTGGATTTTTAGTTATTCATTCTTTTCTGCAAAGATACAAAAAAATATCCATACTTTTGTCAACATTCTTGAATTTTTCCTTCTGCTGTCTGGAAATTATGCTTCCATCCATTGGAAAGAATGTTTCGCCCATTGGAAAGATTGCTTCCGCCTATTGGAAGCACGCTTTCTACCCATTGGAAGGATTGCTTCTGCCCACTGGACAAAGAATGCAACATTGCAACATTGCCACTTTGCCACATTAAGCACCCTTCTGTGTTTTTAGGCCAAAGGATGTAATTGCAAACTGAAAATAATAGTATGATTACTATAGATTATAATATTAATAATAATATTATTATAATATATTATATATAATATATTATAATAAAGAATGTATTTCACACTTATCCACGGAATGATGGTACCTACTTAATGTGGCAATGTGGCAAAATGACAAAATGGCAAAATAAAACTACCTCAAAAAATGACGAATAGATTTGCGTATTCAGATTATTTTTTGTATCTTTGCATCGTAACAGAACAAGTTTTGCGGAAGCTATCGCAAACACTCTTACTGACAAGAAAATATCATAACATAAGGCATATGCGTAAGTTTATCTTCCTGCTGCTGACCGTGCTGCTTTCCACGGTTGTCAACGCTCAAAATTTCAAACGTTCCGGGGCATCGGCTAAGGATGTCACCCCGAAGGGTTGGCGAATTGACTGTGAACCCACGGGCGACCTCAACAAGGACGGGCTGGCCGACCTGGTTATCATGGCTACGCCCGACAGCGCCGTGCACATCGTGAAGCGCACCGACGGCACTATCTACAACAACAACCAGCCCGTATTGGCCATCTACTGGGGAAAGGCCGACGGCACGTACGTTCTCTACAAGGAATACCCTAAGGAACTGCCGATTCTTGACGATGACTTGATGACCATGGAAGGCTTGATGATGGATAACACCAACAAAGTGACCATCACAGACCGCGGCGTGCTCCGCATCGAGAACCATTCGGATCAAGCTGGCTCTATCGTGATGGACATAGAAGAACTCTATCGCTATCAGAACGGCGACTTCGAACTCATCGGCAAACTGGATAGTGACTACGATCGCGACACTCAGTCGTTCAACGAAGCGTCTTACAACTATTCCACCGGCAAGGTGAAATTCACGAAATCCTATATGGACGGCAGGGACGATGAGGTGAGTTGGGGCACATGTCTGAAGTTTCCTAAGAAAAAACTTGGCCATCACGAATGAGATACTTCATCCATCTTGCCTACGATGGCACCAACTATCATGGCTGGCAGATCCAGCCCGATGCCAACTCCGTGCAGGAGGAGTTGCAGAAAGCCTTGTCCGTATTGATTCGCAGGGAGATTGAAATCGTGGGAGCAGGGCGCACGGATGCTGGCGTACATGCCCGCCGGATGGTGGCCCATTTCGATTTTGACGGGCCATTGGATTGTCAGCAGACGGCTTATAGGCTGGGGCGGATGCTTCCTCGCGACATTGCCGTCTATCTCGTAGAGCCGGTGGCCGATGGTATGCATGCCCGCTTCTCGGCTACGCGTCGCACCTATCACTACTATCTTCACACCGAGCGCGATCCATTCTGCCGCCAGTATTCCTGCGAGCTGCACTACGAGCTTGATTTCCAACTGATGAACGAAGCCGGGCGCATTCTCTGCACATACAATGATTTCGGATCCTTCTGTAAGTCGCATTCTGACGTGAAGACCACGCTCTGCCATGTCACCGAGGCCCGCTGGATTCAGGTGGATTCGTCGCATTGGTATTTCCGCATCTCTGCCAACCGCTTCCTTCGCAATATGGTGAGGGCCGTGGTGGGCACGATGATTGACGTGGGGCGCCATCGGGTCACGCTCGACGAATTCCGCAAGATAGTGGAAGGCAAGCAGCGCACGCAAGCTGGCGAGTCAATGCCCGCCCATGCGCTTTTTCTGGAGGATGTTGCCTATTGAGTTGTGCTCCGAAGGCCAGTTGTTTTGTGTTCCCGAATGTATCGGAATAAGCAAAATAGTACAAGTAAGGCTTAAAAGTTGAACAATAATTTTGTGGTTTGCACGAAAAGTTGTACTTTTGTAACCGAAATTTCAAAGAATTATGACACGCAACATCTTCAAAGGTTTAGGCATAGCGCTGATAACTCCCTTCACGGCCGATGGTGCCGTGGATTATGCAGCACTCAAAAGACTTGTACGTTTTCAACTGGATAACGGTGCTGATTTCCTCTGCATCCTGGCTACTACGGGCGAGACACCCACATTGACTGCCGAGGAAAAGACCAACATCAAGAATCTTGTGATAGAACTGGTCAACGGTCAGGTGCCCATCCTGATGGGATGTGGCGGCAATAACACTGCTGCCGTGGTGGAAGAACTCCGCACGGCCGACTGGCACGGCATTGACGGCGTGCTCTCGGTTTGTCCCTATTATAATAAGCCTTCTCAGGAAGGTCTGTATCAGCATTTCAAGGCCATTGCCTCTGCTACATCTCTTCCCGTGGTGCTCTATAACGTGCCTGGCCGAACAGGTATCAACATGAAGGCAGAGACTACTGTCCGCCTGGCCCGTGACTGCCAGAACATCGTGGCCATCAAGGAGGCCAGCGGTTCGCTGGAGCAGGTGGACGAAATCCTGAAGAATGCTCCGAAAGACTTTGCCGTCATCAGTGGCGACGATGCCTTGACCTATCCGATGGTGGCATGCGGTGCTGTGGGCGTGATTTCTGTGATCGGCAATGCTCTGCCTCGTGAGTTCTCCAAGATGTTGCGACTGGAATTTAACAATGAGTTTGCCGCTGCCCGCAAGATTCATCATAAGTTTACCGACCTTTTCTCCTTACTCTTCGTTGATGGCAACCCAGCCGGTGTGAAGGCCATGCTTTCCGAGATGGGCTTCATCGAGAATGTGCTCCGTCTGCCGTTGGTGCCAACGCGAATCACGACCAAGCAGCGCATTTCCGAAATCTTAAAGGAGCTTTAGGCCATGGATGAAAGGAGAATTATTCATGAGATTACGCCCTTGATGGGTAAGGACGTGCTATATATAGCCGACCGTCACAAGAAAGAGTTTACCTATCCCATACATAATCATGAGGTTTTCGAACTGAACTTCGTGGAGCATGCACCGGGAGTTCGCCGCATCGTGGGCGATAGCAATGAGATTATCGGTGAATATGACTTGGTGCTGATCACCTCACCCGATTTGGAACACGTCTGGGAGCAGAACACCTGTACGAGCGAGGATATCCGCGAGGTGACCGTTCAGTTCGACCTGGGCATGAGCGAGGACTCGCTCTTTGGGCGCAATCCCTTCATGTCAGTACGCAAGATGATGAACGAGGCCCGCAAAGGCATTTGCTTCCCCATTAGCGCCATCATGAAGGTCTATAAGGAGATTGACACGCTCTCGTCAATTCAGGATGGTTTCTATGCCGTGATGCAGTTCATGACGATTCTCTACGAACTCTCCAAATGTGATGGTATCCGCACGCTGGCCAGCTCAAGTTATGCCAAGGTGGCCGTGCAGGATGATTCGCGCCGCATCCTGAAGGTGAAGAATTTCATCGCCCAGAACTATATGGACGAACTGCGGCTGGGACAGCTGGCTGATATTGCCGGTATGAGTCCTTCGGCGTTCAGTAGGTTCTTCAAGTTGCACACCGGACGCAACCTTTCTGACTATATTATTGACATTCGTCTGGGTTATGCTGCCCGGCTGCTCGTGGACACGAGCCGAAGTGTGTCTGAAATCTCATTCGATTGCGGTTTCAATAATCTGAGCAACTTCAACCGCATCTTCAAGCGCAAGAAGTCATGCTCGCCTACGGAGTTCCGTGAGAACTATCACAAGACACGAATTATCGTTTAATAACACTAATCATATGAAAAATTATCTCGTGCTAATAGGTTTGCTATTGGCTTCTTCTTCGGTGGCTAAGGATTACAAGGTCGTTTCACCCGACGGCAAGATCAAGGTGACTGTCAATGACCGCCAGCAGCTTCGCTGGCAGATTGACCATGAGCAGACCTGCGTTCTCATGCCTTCGGCTATGGGTTTCGACGGCAAGGTGAAAAAAGTGAAGAAGGGAAAGGTCAGCCAGACGATTCCAACGCCTTTTTACAAGAAGGCCTCGGTGAAGGATGAATACAACTTGCTGACCTTGAAATTGCAGGACTTTGACCTTGAGGTGAGGGCATACAACATTGGTGCGGCTTATCGTTTTGTCTATCGCGGCAATCATCCGATAGATATAAACAAGGAATCGAGCGAGTTTCGTTTCTCTGATGATTATCAGGCATTTGTGCCATATGTGAATGATAACCGTGGAGGCGAACGCTATTGCTATTCCTTTGAGTCTTATTACGATGAGCAGCGTCTCTCGCAGATGTTTCCCGACTCTATAGCCATCACGCCGCTGGCCGTGTGTCTGCCTGGTGGAAAGAAAGCCGTGGTGATGGAGTCAGGCGTGGAAAACTATCCCGGCATGTTCTTGAAGAAAGGACAGGGCCATACGCTCGTCACCGAGTTTGCACCCGTTCCTTTAGAAGAAAAGATTGGCGGTTTTGACCGATTGAATCTGGTTCCCACCAAGCGCGCACCTTATATCGCTCGTTTGGAAGGTCCCCAGGCATTGCCTTGGAGAATCGTGCTTGTCACGGAAGAGGACAGCCAGTTGCTAAATTGCGACATGGGCCAGCTGCTGGCTCCCGAATGCCGGTTGAAGGATGTATCATGGATTAAGCCGGGCAAAGTGGCATGGGACTGGTGGAACAACTGGAACCTGACGGGCGTGCCATTCCATGCCGGTGTGAACACCGATACCTATAAGTATTATATAGACTTTGCCAAGAAGTATAATCTGGAATATGTCATTATCGATGAAGGATGGAGCGGCAGGGAGAGCCTGATGGAAGACTTGAATCCCGATATTGACGTGCCTGCCGTTTTGGAGTATGCCCATAAGCAGGGTGTACGTATTATCCTATGGGCTTCGTGGCGGAGTCTGCTCAATGATACCGAGAAGGTGATGAAGCACTATGCCGATCTGGGCGTCTGCGGATTTAAGGTGGACTTCTTCGACAGGGATGACCAGCGCGTCATTCGTTCAAGCTATGAGATTGCTGCCATGGCTGCCAAGTATCATCTGTTGGTTGACTATCATGGGCTGAAGCCTTCGGGCATTCAGCGAGCCTATCCGAACGTGGTGAACTTTGAGGGCGTGAAGGGATTGGAAAACTCCAAGTGGGAGCCGCGCACAGCCAACGGCCCCCTGCACGACCAGCCTCGCTATGACTGCACGATTCCTTATCTGCGTGCACTCCCCGGACCGATGGACTATACGCCCGGAGCTATGCTCAATGCCACGAAAGGCAACTTCTTTGGCAACAACAACAATCCTATGAGTCAGGGCACTCGCGTGCATCAGATGGCTATGTACACGCTCTTCGAAGCTCCTCTCCAGATGATGGCCGACAGTCCTTCCAAGTATCTGCAGAACCCTGAGTGTGCTGCCTTTATAGCCAGCATTCCCACAACCTTCGATGAGACTGTAGTCTTGGGCGGTGAAATGGGAGAATGGCTTGCGTTGGCCCGTAGGAAAGGCAATACGTGGTATGTGGCAGCCATGAACAACTGGACTTCCCGCGACCTTCAGCTCAACCTCTCTTTCCTGAGGGGCCGTAAAGCCCTGGTCTTTGCTGATGGTGTGAATGCTGATCGTGAAGCCACCGACTGGCAGAGCCATGAAATGACGATCGACGGCAATCCCCTCAACATCCATCTTGCACCTGCAGGTGGCTGGACGGCTATCGTGGAGTAATGAAAAGATGATTTAAATTATAGAAATAATGGACAACAACGAAAAGTATATGCAGATGGCCATCGATCTGGCCGTTGAGAATGTGAAGAATGGGGGAGGCCCCTTTGGTGCGGTTATCGTAAAGGATGGCAAGGTCCTGGCTACGGGCGTTAACCGGGTGACAACCAACAATGACCCTACGGCTCATGCCGAAGTGACAGCCATACGGAACGCCTGCTCCAAGTTGAGCACTTTCGATCTGGAAGGCTCCACTATCTATAGTTCGTGCGAGCCGTGCCCGATGTGTCTGGGCGCTATCTATTGGGCTCATATCTCGCATCTTTATTGCGGGGGAACCAAGGATGATGCCGAGGCTATCAACTTTGGTGATGCCTTCATCTACCGCGAGCTTGCGAAGCCCTATGCCGACCGTCAGCTCAATCCTCACTTCATCATGCACGAGGAAGCCCTCGCGCCATTCCGTGCCTGGACGCTGAAAGATGACAAAGTGGAATACTGATTTTAGGCGTTAAGCTAAAGTAAAAATCAAAAATATTTGCTTTTCTTTTTGTTTATCGAAAAAAAGCATTACCTTTGTAGTTGAAATTTGAAAACTTTAGAAGAAAACAATGAAACAGACTATTCTCGTTACAGGTGGTACGGGCTTTATTGGAAGCCATACATCTGTTGAACTAATCGAAGCCGGCTATCAGGTGGTTATCGTGGATAACCTGAGTAATTCAAAGGCCGATAGTATCGACGGCATTGAGCGCATCACGGGCACACGTCCCGCTTTCGAGCAGGTGGACTGTTGCGACAAAGAGGCGCTTGAGTCTGTATTTCAGAAATATCCTGCTATCGAAGGCATCATTCACTTTGCCGCATCTAAAGCTGTGGGAGAGAGCGTGGAGAAGCCTTTGATGTATTATCGCAATAACATTACCTCATTGCTTAATCTGCTGGAGTTGATGCCGAAATATGATGTGAAGGGCATTATCTTCTCATCTTCATGTACGGTATATGGTCAGCCTACGCCTGAAAACCTGCCCGTAACCGAAGAGGCTCCTATCCAGAAGGCTTTGTCGCCCTACGGAAACACGAAGCAGATTAATGAGGAAATCATTCAGGACTTCATCCATTCGGGTGCTCCCATCAAGGCCATCATCCTGCGCTATTTCAATCCTATCGGCGCACATCCATCCGCTGAAATCGGAGAATTGCCCAACGGAGTACCTATGAATCTTATTCCGTTTGTCACCCAGACGGCTATGGGCATACGTGAACAGCTGAAAATCTTCGGTAACGATTATAACACGCCTGACGGAACTTGTATCCGCGATTACATCTATGTCGTAGATCTGGCCAAGGCTCATGTGAAAGCTATGGAGCGTGTGCTTGACAAACCTGAGTGCGAAAAGGTAGAAGTGTTTAACATCGGTACTGGTACCGGTTGGAGTACACTTCAGGTGGTGGAAGGTTTTGAGAAGGCTACAGGCGTGAAACTCAATTGGACCTATGCACCGCGTCGTGAAGGTGATATTGAGAAGGTATGGGGCAATGTGGACAAGGCCAACAAGGTGTTGGGCTGGAAAGCAGAGGCCAATATCGAGGACGTGCTTCGGAGTGCTTGGAAATGGCAGCAGAAGCTCCGCAAGGACGGTGTGCAATAAATGAATATATGTAGTCATATATAAATCATTGGCGGTTAGCCCGTCATTATTTTGTGTTTGTGTTGTTATGGGCGTTCGATGTGAATCGGGCGCCCATTGATTTAAGCACAAATTCAAAGTATCATCCAATGACTTCCAAAGTATCATCCGTTGAAGGTCAAAGTATCATCCGTTGAAGGTCAAAGTATCATCCGTTGAAGGTCAAAGTATCATCGGCTCAAATGGTATTGATGTCAACATAGCCATGCATGACGGCATAGATGGTTAGGGCTGACACGGATTTTACGCCAAGCTTATCCATAATGTTCTTGCGATGGGTGACAACCGTGGCAAGACCAATATTGAGTTTGTCGGCAATTTCCTTGTTGATAAATCCCTGTACGATAAGGTTCATCACCTCTATTTCACGATCGGAAAGAATTTTCTGCTGAAGTACTTCGGACAATGGCGGGAGGTTCTTGCCATGGGGATGGGCATGTTGCTGCATCATCAGGAGTGAGTGAACCAGTTGGCGTTCTGGTACATTGATGCAAAGGCAATGAAACCCTGTGGGCTGATTCTCTGGTGAGGTAGTGAGCACAATGGTCTTAAGCCGTTGCTCATTGAAGAAATCCCGATTGTCGAGCACGATGTTTACATTCGTGAAATAGTGGAAATACTCGTCTGTATTGCTTGTCGTAAACTCAGCAAACGAACCATAGATATCAACTGTCATGATAGGCATGACATTCTGTAGCATACCTTTCAGCCCAAGCGCGGAAAGGGTGTTGGGATCTATAATGGCTATCTTTGGTCTTGTTTGCATTTTGCAAAGATAATGCTTTTTGGTTTCTTAACCAAATATTCGGGTGAAATATAAGTTTTTTTCAGATGTTGAAACGCAAATAGGCGCGGTCGTCAAAACTTATTTGACCCTTCATACATGCCTTTGTGGCTTGGAAGATTTCCAGACAACAAGGGTCTTTATGGAGCAGGTTCTGAAGTGCGGCTTCACTCTCAGCCAAAGTGGCATGCAAGAATGGATATCCATCTGTGGCAAGGACTATCTCATGTGCATCCTTAGTGGGAATGTGCTTTACACCTTTCATATATATAGGAGTGCCGTCGATGACAGAGAAGGTCTTGTTCTGAAGGTGCATGGAGGCGATGATGTCGTTAATGATGTGATCTCGTCCTTCATCGTGTTCGCGAATGGAAGACTCGCCGGGCCTGTTTTCACGAATATAGGCAATCCGCTTGGCAGCGTTGGCGGCTTCCATTGGTTTGGGATTCTCGTAGAGTTTACCGTCAACGAGACATTGGCAGTCGCCAATCATCCATATTTCCCGATGGTGGATGCTATATACGGCGGCACTGCATGTGAGCCGTTCCTCAGGGTGTTCGGTGATGTAGTCTTCACTATAGTGATGGGATTCATAGATGGCGGCAAATGATGCCGTGACGCTTTGGCAGAAATCCTCACATGTTGCTTCGGCTGGAAGATTCTCAATGCATTGCGATGCAAGCATCATCGCATACCTACCGTTTCTTACCCCTGGTTGAATGCTTCGGTTGGTTTTGCTGGTGCTGCCGTCGATTACCGCCAGATGATGAGTTGTAACGACTATTGCGTCCTCGCATGTCTCTTGGTTCTTCTTTCCGATAAGTTGCTGTTCGAGAATTTCCATCATATAGTTTTTTGATAAGGTCTGCCCGGCCAATCCTTCGGAGCGACTGTTCAATGCCGCTGCGTTCCTCGGGCTTATACCAGAAGAAGAACTGCCGCTGGGCCAATTTTTCTTTCTGGGTCTTGGCGCTGAACACAGGTTCAAGTGTGTAAGGGTCATAGCCGGTGTACCATGTTTCTGTGGCCACGGTCATGGGGGTGGGAGTGAAGTCCTGCACCTGTTCCAGCTGGAAATCGAGTTGTTTTGTTTCTACAGCCAGTTCTGCCATGTCTTCCTCCCTGCATCCAGGGTGGGAAGATATGAAATACGGAATGAGTTGCTGGCGCAGGTTTTCCTGACTGTTGATGCGGTCAAAGATACGCTTGAACTGATGAAACTGCTTGAAGGAAGGCTTGCGCATCAGATGGAGCACCCGGTCTGAAGTATGTTCTGGAGCCACTTTCAGTCGTCCGCTGACATGGCGGCAGATAAGTTCGCGGGTATATTGCTCTGCTGCTTTGTTGGATTTCTCATCATCAGAACGATATAGCAACAAGTCATAGCGTACACCACTGCCTATAAAACTCTTTTTGATTTGTGGAAGTGCATCCACAGCATGATAGATGTCAAGAATAGCTGAATGGTCGGCATTGAGGTTAGGACAGATGGCAGGATGGATGCATGATGGACGCTTGCAACGTTCGCATGCTTTGAGGTTCTTGCCATGCATGCCATACATATTGGCCGAAGGTCCTCCCAGGTCACTCAGATATCCTTTGAAGTCTGGCAACTGCACCACCTCTTTTACCTCTTTGAGTATGCTCTCCTTGGAACGGCAGGCTATAAACTTACCTTGATGGGCAGAAATTGTACAGAACGCACACCCCCCGAAGCATCCGCGATGGATGTTGACCGAATGCTTAATCATCTCGTAGGCCGGGATGCGCTTGTTCTTATATTTCGGGTGAGGCACGCGTGTGTAAGGCAGATCGAATGATGCATCCAGTTCGGCTGTCGTCATCGGAGGGTAGGGTGGGTTTACCACTACGTAGAATCCGTCAACGGCCTGCAACAATCGTTGGGCGTGCATCTTGTTGGATTCTTCCTCAATATGGCGGAAGTTTTCGGCTTCGGCCTTTTTGTTGCGAAGGCATTCTTCGTGACTATGCAGCACGATGTCTTCATCCGTAATTCCGCCTGGTATATCTTCTGGGCGACTCAGATAGACCGTCTGTGGAAGTTCGCGGATAGTATCTATTTGTCGTCCCTTTTCCAGTTCTTCGGCAATCCTCACAATTGTTTTTTCGCCCATCCCATAACTGATGATGTCCGCCCCGCTGGGTATGAGTATGCACTTCATAAGTTTGTCTTGCCAATAATCGTAATGAGTAAGACGCCGTAGGGATGCCTCAATTCCACCAAGCACTATGGGGACATCGGGATACAGTTTGCGTAGAATCTGTGAATAGACGATGGTGGGATATTCCGGGCGACAGTCGTGACGTCCGTCAGGACTGTAGGCATCTTCGGAGCGTAGCCTACGGTTGGCCGTGTATTTATTTACCATGGAATCCATACAACCTGGTGATATCCCGAAAAACAGGCGCGGACGTCCCAATTTCTTAAAGTCCCTGAAATCACCATGCCAGTCTGGTTGTGGAACAATGGCCACCCGATATCCTTTTGATTCCAGCACACGCCCGATGACAGCTGCACCGAACGATGGATGATCTACGTATGCATCACCAGAGAATAGGATGACATCAAGTTCATCCCATCCCTTCAGTTCTACTTCCTTTTTGGTAGTAGGCAGGAAATCGGTCAGCTGGTGGCTATTTACCATTCTGTCTTATTCTTCGGCCTTTTCTTGTTGGGTAGATTCCTTGGATTCCCATTCCACATAGAGCAGAACGAGATTCTGCAGACCAATGGCTTTCATGTTGGTGTTATAAATGACGTCAAGGCAGAGATCCATTAGTTCCTTGTCAATCGAAGGCTGGCTTTCCAGGATGGAACGACAGTTGAACTTCAGTTTGTCGAGCACATCCTCGTCGATGATGCCATTGCTGTCGATAAGGTTTTTCAGCAACGCATACTTCTTCAACGTGGTGAGATGCTTCTCATTTACTTCGATGCTTCGTGTTCCCGAAGCGTTTGCTTGTATTTTCATATTTCAGATACTTTTGTTTTGAATCATTATTTCTATGGCATCAGGAATTTCAGTATTCCGCTCATAATGCTGGCCCTCTTTGAGGGTGATATGATGCATTCAAAGGGGAAGCCCATTGTAAATGAATGGTAAATTTGTCCCTGATAGGCTACGGCAGCTGATGTCTGGTCCTGATAGGTCATTGCAGGGAATGCTTGTCCTGTGGGTTGGATAATATCGGGGGCCGTGGCTGCATAGTGCTCTTCGTTGAGTGTGCGGTAAATGTCTATTCTTGTACCAAGTCCGTTGATGATGGGGTTGGTGTTCATCATTTGTGTGCCAGCTAATTGTAAGTGAAGTACATTGTCAAGGAACTGGCGTTCGGACTCAGAAGTCATATCTGACCCCACATACGATCCGCTCACCAGAATGGCACCTCCCGTCTGAGCATAGGCAGCCAGACGTTCCTGCATCTTTGGCGTGAATGTCTTGTAGTAAACTAATTGGTGGGGAGCATATTTCTCCAGTCCCAGAATTAGGTCAACACAATGGTATTTCATAATGTCTTCACGGCCTTCTTCTACAGCTACGGATGAACAACTGCAAACATTATAGATTGTAGAATGGCTGATGGCTTCGGTGTGCGTACGCACATAGTCGAAGGTGTTTCCTGCTATCACCATCCCCTGCCATTCCTGTCCGCTGTAACCGAGCCCTCCTGGGCCTTCTATTCCGATGGATTTCTTGTCGAAGCATTGTTGGCGGCCACTCCATCCGGCAGTTCTCATATAGCTTACACCAGGGTCTCTATTGAAATCAAAACCCTGCAGAGAATCATTGTTGATAACTGCTGGAGCAGACAGCCGGTGGAAACCATTAACAACAAGAACCGTCTTTTGTGCATTGGGCTGGCTGAGTGTGGAAAGCACTTCCGAAGGGAAGCTCTCGCCGCCACGGTTGACAGCCGTAATCTTGAAATGATAGGGAATGCCTGGTGTAATCTTCACTTTGGCTGAAGTGCTGTTTACGATCGTACCGTTGTCAAAACTCCCATTGCCAATGGCTTTGTAGATAACGTAGGATGTAGGATTTGCTGAAGATTCGTCCATGTCGGGTGTTTCACGCCATTTCAGGATGGCCACATTGTTTTCACCCACTTCTGCACTGAGGAAGGCAGGTGCCAAGGGAGCCACGGTACAACTCTTGCCATGGCGTTCAGCGGAAAAGCGCAACAGCGTTTTATAGATACTCCGGGCAAGGGTAAACTTGAAATTAGGATCTTGTCCCATCACCATATCTGGGAAATTCTGATGTGACAGCGTTTCGAAGATTGCGGAGGGAATCTCAGGCAGACGGGTTTCAGAATAGTTACGGTCCCAAAGTGCGCGGACGGCCCAGTTTCCATATTTTCGCTGGATGTCGCGTTGTGCGTTGTCGAGGATGCTGCGCGCCAGTTCCTTTGAAGTCTGGCGCGAGAGTCCGCTATTTAGGATACCGCCGTTGTGATCTGTCGTGCATACGGCCAGTGAACCTTTCAGAGTAGTGTAATCCTGCTGATAGCCGGCATCACTATGTACGGCTAGTGATAGTTCGAAGGGAACTCCCATTCCTTCTTTGGTAGGTAGATACGGCGAACCTCCACCGACAAAGTTCGTCATCAGTGAGCGGGTATTGATGTCGTCTTTATAATCGTCCTGACCTTTGTAGCCGCCGTAGATAGAGTAGGGCATGCCAGCCCATTGTGCGGAGTATCGGGCAGCCTCAAGAAAACGCGGAAGTCCGCTAACAGAGCCGCCTCGCTCTATATTGCCCATGCCGCCGCCAAAGCGCACCGCATCAGCCGTTACAAGACCGTGATGACGGCTTTCATTGGTTAGTTGGACGCAGTTTTCGATAGATGTTCCGGCCTCAAAGAAGAACGTGCCCAAATAGACCCACGTGCCACCACCCATTTGCTGGTTGACGCGGAATTCGGTGGCTTCGCCTTGGTGATACACAATATAGCGGGCATCCTCAATGCTTTCAGGTAAGGTCTGATAGCTTACATATACCGCATATTGTCCGGATTTTGGAATATCCGGCCGATAGCAGATGGTGCTGATATTTCCTGATTTCACGGTCTTAACCTGACGAGCACTGCCGGCAACAAAAGGGTTCTCGCCATCCTTATAGATTCTTTTCAGTTGGGCAAAACCCAGATATGGAGTTTTCTGCCAATTTTGTGAACCGTTGGTTTCAATATAGTTCCCCGTTGAGGAATGATCATTGTCAACAATGACTTCATTGCGTTGCCAGTCACGTTCGCGGGGAGTAAAGACATTTGCCCCTGCATTCTCTAACATCGGAATGAGGTATGGCACCACAATGGTTTGAGTGTAAAGGTCTTCTGTGGTACCGAAGATAAACGGACGTTGCCATTTCCAGAAACCTTTCTCACCATCGTAATAGCGTCCATGGCTTTGCCATACCACTAGGTGTCGGTGCTGAAGTCCGCGGTCTATCTCAAACGGTTTAGAAGTGTTGGTTACCCAGGAAGGTCCTGTATAGTCTATGTCACCCCATTTCATGTTCGATGCCTTTGCCGAATAGCGTTGTGGAGGCAGAGGTGCACTTTGGGGCTGTTCTTTGATGATCGTCGTATTCTTGGTTGTGGGCTTGTTGGTGTGTGTGTTCTGGATTGTTCGTGGTGTGCCGCATCCCCACAATGTGAGAACAACGGCCAGTACACCTGTATGTAATATATCCGATTTAAATATATGTATGAAAGCGTTTCTCATTAACTTGCTATTTATTTTTCCGACAAAATTACGAATTTCTGCTTATATGACCAAATAAATAGCAAGGAAAACAACTAACTGTTGATTTACAATACGAAATTTTCTGGGTGTTTCCCCTTGAAATCTTTGTAATAGGCTTTGATTTCTGCCATATCTTTGTCAAAATCACCTGACGGAATAATACTTTTTGTACATTGTATAAGTTTTCGCTCATAATCGATGCCATAAAGCAGAATCGGGATGTCTGCCTTTAATGCAATGAAATAGAAGCCCTTCTTCCATTCAGGATTAGGGGAGCGGGTTCCCTCAGGTGTGATGCAGAGACGAAACTCATCCATTTTGCGTGCCTCGTCTGCCAAATTATCAGTCATGCTTGAATGCTTTGAGCGATAAACAGGCACACCGCCCCATTTTCGGAAAATAGGGCCTAATGGCCAAAAAAACCACTCCTTCTTCATCAAGAAATTAATACGCATATGCTCGGCTCGCGAATAGCATTGACCGAGTGCAAAATCCCAGTTGGATGTGTGGGGCGCCAAAGCGATAATATACTTTTGAGGGTGTTCGACAGTTACTTCTTTTGTCCAGCCTAAATGTTTGTATAACAGCCAATTGAAAAAGTTACCCATAATATAAAATAGTGTATGATTCTATCTAGTTCAAGGCTGCTATTTGGTCAATGATTTCGCTGACTTGTTTGTTGAAATTTTTAGTCAGGTTTTTGAAGTAATCCTGTTGTTTCATACCAGGCTCAGGGTGTGAGATTCGGCGCACGTAGTCATTCTGTATCATTAAGATACTGGAGAGCAATGCGTTCACATTGTCCTCATCGGGCTTTCCATTGTAGAGTGATGCGGCCACACATTCGGCAAACAAATCACTACAAATGTAATTGATGGTCTTTTTTAAATCTCTTTTGTTCGACATAGTTATTTGTCTTTTTGTTAATTCTATATTGCAAATATAAAAAGAAATTCTTAAACCTTCGTAAAAGAATCGGAAAATTTCTGATTTTCATTGAAATTTGTAACGAAATGGACGTTTATATCTTGTTTTTTTCGTATTTTTGCAATGCGAAATTCAATTATTCAAATTATATCAACAAATTATTATGGAAAAAAGTGCATTGCAGATGGCTCGTTCTGCTTACCAGCCAAAACTGCCAAAGGCTCTTCAAGGAGCTGTAAAAGTGAAGGAGGGTGCTCCTACACAGAGTGTTGACAACCAGGAGGATATCAAGAAGCTTTTCCCCAACACTTACGGAATGCCTCTCATTGAATTCGTGGAAAGTGATAAGGCTAACACGGCCAAGATGAACGTGGGCGTTATTCTTTCTGGCGGACAGGCTCCTGGCGGCCATAATGTCATCACTGGCTTGTTTGACACCATCAAGAAGCTCAATCCCGAGAATCGTCTCTATGGTTTTATCCTTGGCCCTGGTGGATTGGTTGATCACAATTATATGGAAATCACGGCCGATTTTATCGACGACTACCGCAATACCGGCGGATTCGATATGATTGGTTCTGGTCGTACCAAGCTGGAGAAAGTGGATCAGTTCGAGAAGGGACTTGAGATTATCCGTGAACTCGACATCAAGGCAATCGTGATTATCGGTGGTGACGACTCCAATACCAATGCATGTGTACTGGCAGAGTATTATGCTGCCAAGAACTATGGCGTGCAGGTAATCGGCTGCCCCAAGACCATCGACGGTGACCTGAAGAATGATCAGATTGAGACTTCATTCGGTTTTGATACTGCCTGCAAGACTTATTCTGAACTTATTGGTAACATCGAGCGCGACTGTAACTCAGCCCGCAAATACTGGCATTTCATCAAGGTGATGGGCCGTTCAGCTTCTCATATTGCCCTGGAGTGCGCCCTGCAGTGTCAGCCTAATATTTGCCTCGTTTCAGAAGAGGTGGAGAAGAATGAACTCACTCTCGACGACGTAGTGGAATATATTGCCAATGCAGTTGCCCGTCGTGCTGAAGACGGCAACAACTTCGGTACCGTTATTATCCCTGAAGGACTCATCGAGTTTATTCCTGCTATCAAGAAACTGATTGCCGAACTCAACGACGTGTTGGCTCGTCCTGAGGCCAAGAACCTTACCCGCACGGAGCAGATTGACTTCGTGAAGCAGCAGATTTCCGACGAGAATCTTTCTGTATTCAATTCGCTGCCCACCAGCGTTGCTCAGCAGTTGGCTCTCGACCGCGATCCTCATGGAAACGTGCAGGTGTCCCTGATTGAAACTGAAAAGCTGCTCTCCTCTATGGTTGCTACCAAACTGGAGCGTTGGCGCAAGACTGGTATGTTCAAGGGTAAGTTCGCTACACAACATCACTTCTTCGGTTATGAAGGACGCTGCGCTGCTCCTTCTAACTTCGATGCTGACTACTGCTATGCTTTGGGAACGAGTGCCGCTCAGCTCATTGCCAACGGCAAGACCGGCTACATGGCCATCGTGAAGAACACCACGAAGCCTGCCGACCAGTGGATTGCCGGTGGTGTGCCCATCACGATGATGATGAACATGGAGAAGCGTAATGGTGAGATGAAGCCCGTTATCCGTAAGGCCCTTGTGGAACTCGACGGTGCTCCCTTCAAGTGCTTCGCATCACAGCGTGATCGCTGGGCTCGCGAGACTGCATACGTATATCCTGGCCCCATCCAGTACTGGGGACCCGCAGAAGTATGCGACCAACCCACCAAGACCCTTGCCTTGGAGCAGGAGAGCAAATAGACAGAATGTTTTCCCTAACGTAGTTAGAGAAGTATAATTGAATGACAAAGTCCAAAAGTAAACGCAAACCTCACCGACGCCGTTCACTCTTCGCCAAGAATCCTCACTGGGCATGGTGGATAGGAGGCATCGGTGTGGTGGCCGTTTACATTTGGGCTTTTTATTATTTCTTTGTCGGCCCCTATGGTTTCCGTTGGCGAGCCCTCTATGGCGATGCTGACTATCCTGACGGCTACGAAATCCGTGGCATCGACATTTCCCATTATCAAGGCAAGATTAATTGGCAACATCTGCAGAATGCCATGATAGAGAAATGCCCTATCCGTTTCATCATGATCAAGGCTACGGAAGGCAGCACCAAGCTTGATGAACGTTTTAACGAGAATTTCCGGAATGCACGAGAGTTCGGGTTTATCCGTGGTGCATATCATTTCTGGAGCAATAAGTCGTCAGCCCGCGAACAGGCTCAGTTCTTCCTCAACAAGGTGCATCTGCAGAGTGGCGATTTGCCGCCCGTGCTCGATGTGGAACACAAACCAGCCGATATGTCAACCGAAGATTTTCAGCGGGAGATATTGGCATGGCTCCATGCCGTGGAAGACAAGTATCATGTGAAGCCTATCATTTATACTTATTACAAGTTCAAGATAAAGTATCTTGGAACTCCGGTATTTGATGACTATCCTTACTGGATAGCCCATTATTACGTTGACAAGGTGGAATACAAAGGCGAATGGAAGTTCTGGCAGCATACGGATGCCGGCCGTCTGCCAGGTATCAGGGGGTATGTGGATTTCGACCTATACAACGGTTCTTTCTACGACCTGAAACAACTCTGTATCAAGGATTTCGAATAATAGGCATTCCTATGCGCTGAAGACCAGCATGCACCACTTGTTGCACCCCTCAGTCTTGGTCAGCGATAATCCCAACTCTCCGGCTTTCTCAGCTATCATAAACCCGTCGGTATCGTAGAATCCGCTCAGGATGAGTATGCCCTTGTGGCTCATCACTTCTTTCATGTGACACATGTCTTCCAGCAGGATATTGCGGTTGATATTGGCTACGACCACGTCGAACACTCCGTTAACGTGGCTCAGCACGTTGCGGTCGCCCTCCAGCACTTCCATGTTATCTACGCCGTTGAGTTCAGCATTATGGCGGCTGTTCTCCACACTCCATTCGTCAATGTCGTAAGCCACTACTTCAGCTGCTCCACACTTGGATGCCACTATACCCAATATGCCCGTTCCGCAACCACAGTCGAGGAAACGTTTGCCTTTCAGGTCTGTCTTCAGCAGTTCGTTCACAATCATCCGAGTCGTTTCGTGGGTTCCAGTGCCAAATGCTTGTCGAGCTTCGATGGTGATGTCAAGAATGGGGGTGCCTTCCGCGGAAAGGGCATCAGTACTGCCGATGGCGGGATGATTCGTGTCGTGGATAATGCAGCGGTCGTCAATGACGATGGGTTCAAAACCGGCATTCTCCCATTGTTCGTTCCAGTTGCGGTATTCTGCCTCTTTAATCGTATAGCTTATGTTGACACCCTCGATGGGGAAATCTTCAAGCTGCGACTTGAGCAACGGCTCGTCCAACAGTTCCTGCTGCACATAGCCGTCGAGAGTGTCACCGTTTTCCTCAAACGATTCGAATCCTGCTTCAGCAGCCAGTGATGCAATAATGTCCCGGCACATATCAATGTCCTCGGTACCTTCAATTTTGAAGTTAGCAACGTAGTATTTCATCACCAAAAAGTTAAATTTTCGATGCAAAGATATAAAAAATAGGGAAAATCCTACTATGTAATAGGAAAAAACCTTATTTTTGCATAAAAAATAGTAGTATTTTTGCACCTGAATAAGAATATCATTTGAGCATATGAAGAAATTAGTTCTATTATCAGTCCTCTTTGGTGCACTGCCAATCTCTATGATGGCGCAGGACGACCTGTATTTCACCCCTAAGAAGAGTGATAAGACAGTGAAGAGCACCCCAAAAGTTGAAAACGATGCACCCACTTATTACAGTGGGAGCAACCGCAGCGTTGACGAGTATAACCGGCGCGGCAAGTTCGGCAGCTATTTCGAGAAGATAGGCACCGACTCACTGGGCAATGACATCATTGAGTTTCATTCCAGTGCAGAAGACGTGACCGACACGCTCGCTGTCTATCCCGGTACGAAGGTGGAATACGACGTGGACGACGACTACTACTACAGCCGCAGGATGAGCCGTTTCGACGATTTCTACTGGTACGACCCTTGGTTCCGCGGACCTTACTATGGATGGCATTCGCCTTGGTGGTATAGCCGCTGGGGATGGTATGATCCCTGGTACTATGGCTACGGTTACAATGGTTGGTACGGCTGGTACGACTGGTATGATCCCTACTATTACAGCTGGTACGGCTGGGGCTCTCCCTATCGTTGGGGCTGGTATGGCGGATGGCACTATTCACGCCCGTTGTATGTCATCAACAGCGGTTACCGCACGGGTAATACCGGAAGCAGAAGAGTGGATTGGGGCGGCACCAGCAGCCGCATCAACCGAAGTTCATCTGCATCACGTGGCGGCAACAGTCGTGGCTTCGGTCATTCGCGCACCTACGGCACACGCGGCACCACCTATAGCACCCGTGGCAACTCCGACTTCGGCAGTTCGTCGGTTACCCGTGGCACAACCTACAGTGGCTCCCGTGGCGTGAGCAGCGGCAGCAGTTCTCGTGGCAGCGGCAGCTTTAGCAGTGGCGGTTCACGCGGCGGTGGTGGCTTCAGTAGCGGTGGTTCGCGCGGCGGAGGCTACGGTGGCGGTGGACGCGGTCGCCATTAACAGAGTGACTAATCATCAATTTTACGGACTTAAACAGACATATAGAATATGAAAAAAATCATGTTATGGATGTGCTTCATGGCTGCATTGCCTGTGATGGCACAAGAGACTTATCAGGATGCCAACACGGCCACTGAAGACCTGAACGGAACGGCACGCTATGTGGGTATGGGCGGAGCAATGGAGGCCTTGGGAGCCGATATCTCGACCATTTCAACCAACCCTGCCGGCATCGGACTCTTTCGTCGTTCCAACGTCAGTGCCACCATCGGAGTGGTCAGTCAGGGGAATGTGGATAAGGCAGCCACTGGCGACAAGACCCACATGTCGTTCGACCAGATAGGATTCGTCTATTCGCGCCCATCGGGCAAGAATTCGTATATGAACTTCGGCTTCAACTATCACAAGAGCCGCGACTTCAACCATATCCTCTATGCCGCCAACAAACTTGGCGACGGTTCACAGCAGATACTCTCCTATGCGAGCGGTATCAGCACCGGACAGCTCGGCTACCAAGGCACACCAGGCAAATACGAGCCCACCTTCACCGGAGCCTATCCTCCCACATACAGCCAGGTGGATGAACTCATAAATCAGGGCCTGAACTTCAATACCTACGATGGTGAATACTACTATCTGTATGCCGACGATTACGTGTTCAACCGCCATGCCAAAGGCTATATCGGTGAATACGACTTCAACCTGAGCGGCAACATCAACGACCGTGTGTATCTGGGCATCACCTTCGGACTCCACGACGTTCACTACAAGGGCTTTACCAACTATGAGGAGAACCTCACTAACGACATTGAGTCGCTTGGCGATGCAGAGCTCTACGATGAGCGCAAGATTACGGGTGTCGGCTACGACGTGAAGGCAGGTGTCATCGTGCGTCCTATCGAGGAGTCGGCTTTCCGTCTGGGAGCCTACGTTTCCACGCCCACGTTCTACGACCTGAAGACCAGCAACTATACCCAGCTTGACAACTATCTGAAGGAGTATATGATAGACGGCAAACCTTACTCTGCAGGTGCATACAGCGTGGTCTCTAACGAAGATGTCTATGAGTTCCGTCTCAACACGCCCTGGAAGTTTGGTCTCAGTGCAGGTCACACGGTTGGCAACTTCCTGGCTCTCGGTGCCACCTTCGAGTATAGCGATTTCAGCGGCATCGACACCCGCGAGAAGGGCGACGAATATTACGACGCATGGTATGACACCTACTACACCAGCAGCTACAGCGACAACGCCATGAACGACCACACCGACGCTACGCTCAAGGGTGTATGCACGGTGAAAGTGGGTGCCGAATACAAGCCCATTCCAGAGCTTGCCCTGCGTGCCGGCTACAACTACGTGAGTCCGGCCTACAAGAAGGATGGCATGCGCGGCTATCGCGACGGCTTCATTCAGTCGCTGGGCACGGCCTATTCATCAACCACCGACTATACCAACTGGGAATGCACACACCGCATCACCCTCGGTCTGGGCTACACGTTCAAGAACTTCTATGCCGATCTGGCCTATCAGTATTCTACGAAGAAAGGTGATTTCTATCCCTTCCAGAAAGAGTTCTCGATGGGTGGTGTTGAGAGCTTCTGCTCATCAACCAAGGTGGAGGACAACCGCCATCAGGCTATGCTCACCTTGGGCTATCGCTTCTGACCCTCATTTATTATATAACCGCTCCGCCCGCCATGCCTTCCGAAAGGTTTTGGCGGGCGGATATTTTTGGCTTATTGGAACAGCTTTGGGGTATCGAATTCAAAGTGTGATACCATGTATTTGAGCGGATGATACTTTGACCTTCAACGGATGATACTTTGAAGCCCAACGGATGATACTTTGAAGCCCAACGGATGATACTTTGAAAGCCGTCGGATGATACTTTGACGGACGCTGAATGAAGACAAAAATCTTCAAAAATCTTACAATAATAATATTCCGATAGAGGGATTTGTGTAAGATTTTTGGAGATTTTTGTTTGTTTGAATGAGGGGATGAATTGTTTTGATGGGGTGTAGAGGTGTAGAGGTGTAGGCAGTTTATATAAACTTTATATTTTTATACGCGCGAGAACCTTATATTGATATACTATATTTTATAAATGTTATAAAAGTAGCCTACACCTCTACACCTCTACACCCTTTTTCTGCTTAATCCTAAACAATGATGCTCACGCAGAGTATGGGGTGTGAATGGATTAAGCTTGAAGAAAGGCTTCAGCGCGGGCAAGGTCTTCGGGCGTATCGATACCAACAGTCTCAACGTCGGTCAGACCCACTTTGATGCGGTAACCATTCTGCAGCCAGCGCAGCTGTTCGAGACTTTCAGCCAGTTCGAGCGAGCTCTGAGGCAGACGCGTAATCTCGTGAAGCACTTCTGTGCGGTAGGCGTAGATGCCGAGATGCTTCAGGAATGGGTAGTGGTCCATCCATTCGGTGGTCTCCTTTCCGCGAACAAACGGTATCACGGAACGGGAGAAATAGAGCGCATAGCCGCGGTTGTCAACCACAATCTTCGGACTGTTCGGATTCTCCACGGCCTGGAACCCCTGCGTCTTCTCGAAAGGCTTGCCCAGCGTGGCAATCTGTGTATCAGCATCATCGAAGCAGCGGATAATTTCCTCCAGCTGAGAACGTTGGATGAAGGGCTCGTCGCCCTGCACGTTGATCACCACGTCGAAGTCGCCGCCAATCTTCTCGACGGCTTCCTCTATGCGGTCGGTGCCGCTCTTGTGGTTGGGCGAAGTCATTACGGCCTTGCCTCCGAAGGCTTCAACGGCCTGACGGATGCGATCATCGTCGGTAGCCACATAGGCAGAGTCGAGCACAGCCGACACCTGTTCGTAAACTCTCTGTATCACAGTCTTGCCGCCCAGCATGGCCAGGGGCTTGCCCGGAAATCGCGTTGATGCATAGCGGGCGGGAATCACTCCGATGAATTTCATAATAGTTCCTATTTTAGGGCAAAGGTACAAAATAAATCTTAATTATTCATGATTAATTCATTTTTTATTTGTAACTTTGCAAAACAAAACCATAATCATAAATCAGAATCGTGAAATCAAAGATAATAACATACTTATTCATTTCTCTTCCTCTATGTGTATCGGCACAGAAGATTTCGCTTGGTTCCTGCGAAATCAAGGAAGGCAATCTCTCTGGTCAATATAAGGGAGAGATGATGTCGGGCAAACCCCACGGCAAAGGCAGCGTGATCTATAGCAACGGTGACATATACGACGGAGAATATGAGAAAGGCAAACGTCATGGATATGGCACGTACACCTTCTCCGACGGAGAGAAATATGAAGGCCAGTGGTTCCAGAACCAACAGCATGGAAAGGGTACCTTCTGGTTCATGAACAACAACCGTTACGAGGGCCTGTGGTTTCGTGACTATCAGCAAGGCCACGGCACGATGTACTACTACAACGGCGACAAATATGACGGCAACTGGCATCAGGACAAGCGCAATGGCAAAGGGCGCTACACCTATGCCAGCGGTGCTTTCTATGATGGCATGTGGAAGAACGACATGAAGGACGGAAAGGGACTCTTCGACTGGGGCGACGGCACCATCTACGACGGCATGTGGGCCAATAACCAGCGCTCAGGAAAAGGTACAAACAAGTATGCCGACGGAGACGAATACATAGGCGAATGGAAGAACGACATCCAGCACGGAAAGGGTATCTATAAATTTCAGAACGGCGACCGCTATGAGGGCGACTATGTTCAGGGCGAACGCACCGGACAGGGTATCTTCCGCTATGCCAACGGTGACAAATATACGGGGCACTTTAAGGATGGTGACAAAGAAGGCCAGGGAACTTTTGCCTGGAAGAACGGAGACATCTATACCGGTACATGGCATAATGACACGCCCAACGGTTATGGCAAGCTGACGAAGAAGACAGGAGATGTCTTTGAGGGACAATTCAAGAATGGATCCGTCAATGGTGAGGTGATTATCCACTTCCACGATGGCAGTAAGTTTAAGGGCACCTACCGCAACGGCAAGCGTAACGGGCCAGCCATCGAGGTGGACAAGAACGGCAACCGTTTCGAAGGCAACTATGTGAACGACTACCGCGACGGCAAATACGTGGAGAAAGACCGCAACGGCCGTGTCACATCACAAGGTGTCTATGACCGCGGCCGTAAGAAATAATGCTGGATATTAAGCCCCTATAAGCTAATAATTTCCTACTATTATAACCCCCTAAACCCAATAAAACCATGGTAATTGACAAACTCGACAAACTGTGTTTCTACGCAAGTCTTAATCCACTGTTCCAGGACATTGTGGATTTCTTGAAAACGAATGATCTGAACTCGCTCGAAGAGGGCAAGCACTTCATCAAGGACAAAGACCTTTTCGTGAATATCCAGATGGCAAAGGGCCGCCCTGCAGAAGAAGCTACCCTTGAAACCCATCGCCGAATGATTGACATCCAGATACCGCTGTCGGGCGAGGAGACCTTCGGCTATACACCGCTGGAAGACCTGCCGACAGAATTCGAATATAATGATGAGAAGGACATCACAAAGTACGGACAGACAAAGGCTGCCACCTACGTGACCTGTAAGCCCGGCGAGATGGCCATCTTCTTCCCGCAGGACGGACATGCACCCTGCATCTCCAGCGAGCCTGCCATCAAGAAAGCAATCTTTAAAATCAAGGCATAATGGCTACAACAAAGAAACCGGCAGCAGCGGCTAAGAAACCTGCTGCCAAGAAAAAGACGGCCAAGAAGGCTGCTCCCCAAAAGCCTCAACACATTGGGCTGGTGAAGAACGACTCGTGGCTGGAACCTTTCGAGGATGCCATCCGCGGACGTCATGACCATGCTTTGTGGAAACTGAACCAGCTGACGAAGAACGGCAAGCAGAAACTTACGGACTTTGCTTCCGGTCATTTCTATTTCGGACTTCATAAGTTGAGCCGTGGATGGGTGTTCCGTGAATGGGCTCCCAATGCGACCGATATCTATCTCATTGGCGATTTCAACAACTGGCAGGAAGATGAGCACTACCGTTGCAAGCGCATTGAAGGCACTGGCAACTGGGAGTTGCGCTTGCGCGACAAAGACCTCAAGCATGGGCAACTCTATAAGATGAAGGTGAAATGGAATGGAGGCGAAGGCGAGAGGATACCTGCCTGGTGTCGTCGCGTGGTGCAGGATGACGATACAAAAATCTTCTCTGCCCAGGTGTGGAATCCTGCCGTGCCCTATGTGTGGAAAAAACCTGGCTTCAAGCCCAAGAAGAATCCCCTGCTCATCTACGAGTGCCACATCGGCATGAGTCAGGATGCAGAGAAAGTAGGAACATATACAGAGTTCAAGGACAATGTGCTGCCGCGCATTGCAAAGGACGGTTATAATGCCATTCAGATCATGGCTATCCAAGAGCATCCTTATTATGGTTCCTTCGGCTACCATGTGTCGAGTTTCTTTGCTCCCAGCAGCCGCTTCGGCACACCTGAGGAATTGAAGGCACTTATTGACGAGGCCCATCGTCTGGGCATTGCCGTTATCATGGACATTGTGCACTCTCACGCCGTGAAGAACGAGGTGGAAGGCCTGGGAAACCTCTGTGGAGATCCTAACCAGTTCTTCTATCCCGGCGAACGCCATGAGCATCCGGCTTGGGATTCGCTCTGTTTCGACTATGGTAAGGATGAGGTGGTTCACTTCTTGCTTTCCAATTGTCGTTACTGGCTCGGAGAATTCCATTTCGACGGATTCCGCTTCGACGGCGTCACCTCCATGCTCTACTACAGCCACGGACTGGGCGAAGCCTTCGGCGGCTATGGTGACTACTTCAACGGACATGAGGACGACAATGCCATCTGCTATCTTACGCTGGCCAACAAACTCATCCATGAGGAGAATCCCAATGCCATCACCATCGCAGAGGAAGTTTCCGGTATGCCTGGACTTGCTGCCAAGTTTGAGGACGGTGGTTTCGGCTTCGACTACCGCATGGCCATGAACATACCCGACTATTGGATCAAGACTATCAAGGAACAGCCCGACGAGAACTGGAAACCCAGCAGCATTTTCTGGGAGGTGAAGAACCGTCGTCCCGACGAGAAGACCATTTCCTACTGTGAGAGTCACGACCAGGCACTGGTGGGCGACAAGACCATCATCTTCCGCCTCATCGATGCTGACATGTACTGGCATTTCGCCAAGAAGGACGTCAACGGCGTGGCCGAGCGCGGTATTGCCTTGCATAAGATGATTCGCCTGGTGACGGCTGCAGCTATCAACGGCGGCTACCTGAACTTTATGGGCAATGAGTTCGGACATCCCGAATGGATTGACTTCCCACGCGAGGGCAACGGCTGGAGCTACAAGTATGCCCGTCGCCAGTGGAATCTCGTTGACAACAAGGATCTCTGCTATCACTGGCTGGGTGACTTTGACCGCGAGATGCTGAAGGTGATCAAGAGTCAGAAGAACTTCCAGAAGACTCCCGTTCAGGAAATCTGGCACAATGATGGCGACCAGATCCTGGCCTTCATGCGTGGCGACCTTGTCTTCGTGTTCAATTTCTCGCCCACGCAGTCATTCACTGACTATGGCTTCCTGGTACCTACGGGCAGTTATGATGTGGTGTTGAATACTGATTCCAAAGACTTTGGCGGTAATGGCTTTGCCGACGACACGATGACGCATCTCACGAATTTCGATCCGCTCTATGTGCAAGACCACAAGGAGTGGCTAAAGTTGTACATTCCGGCACGTAGTGCTGTAGTATTGAAAAAGAATTGAAAGATAATCAAAGCCGCAATAGCACCATCACGATCATCGTGATGTGTGCTATTGTCTTTCTGGTCTTTACGTTCTGCTATATCTATCTCTATCAGGCAGAATCGCTTGCATACCTGCAGCATACGCTGTCGCAGGGTAAGACTCATTATGAACGTACGATAGGAGCCGTTATCATTACCACGCTGGCAGTGCTTCTGCAGTATGCCGTGTTTCGTATCACTGGCCTTCGTAAGCGCGGGCATGCACTGACCTATTTTCCGTCGGTGCTTGGGCTCACCGTTCTGACCGACGTGAGAGCCTGTGGCTATGTGTCGCATTACTGGATTTGGCTGGCACCGCTGCTTCTTGTTGCGTGGGCTGCTTTGGCGTGGGTTTGCAAACAGTTTGAAACCTACGAGCCAGGCAAGGATAATCCGGGAATTTTCTCGCGTATCATGTGGATCAATTTGCTCTCAATGGCTGCAATGCTGGTCTTTATGATTACGTGCAGCAATAGTAATGAGGTGCTTCATCATCGTCTGCGAATCGAGAACATGGTTGTCAAGGCGAAGTATGGGAAGGCGTTGGAAGTGGGCCGCAAGTCATTGGAGAACGACAGCAGCCTGACGATGCTCCGTTTCTATGCCTTGGCCAGGGCAGGCAAGGCCGGAGAAGAATTCTTCAAGTATCCGGTATCTGATGGTAAATCAGCCTTGTTATTGCCCGATGGCCAATCCACGAAGACGCTGATGATGAATCCTAAGATTATCAAGGCTTTCTCTCAGAAGAAAGGACGTGCCGACTATCAGTTGATGGGGTATCTGCTTGACCGTGATTTGGATGGTTTTGCCAAAACCGTTGGTCAATATTATGACACTGACTCCACGGCTATTCCACGCCATTATCGTGAGGCTTTGGTGCTTTATACCCATCTGCGTCAGCATCGGGTGCTGACCTATCATGATGCCGTGCTCGATGCAGACTATGAGGATATGAAGAAACTGCTGAAGAAAATCCCTGATCGCACTCAACGTGAGTCTGCGGTCAGGGATACCTATGGTAACACCTACTGGTGTTATTATTTCAGGCGTGAAGGTTGAACTTCACGCTTTTTTATTTGTCGAAAGCTTTCAGTCTGATCTTGATCTTGATTTCCTCATTGGCTTTCTCCCAGTCGGTGTCGAGAGAGAACTGCGTCAGATAGTCACCAGGTCGCAGGATGTAAGCTTCCACAAGTTCTTTGTCGAGGTCGAAGAACTTGCAGTTTTCGAGGCTTGTGCGCTTGAAGGTGTCAATCACCGCCTGCTTGTCCTTCTTCTTCTCCTGCTTGGACAGCTGATCAACGAATTGGTTCACGAAGTCATAGAGAGCATAAGCCTGATGGTCAAGCTTGTAGTTGTAGGCGGTCACGCTGCTGTCGAGCATAGCCTCATAGTAGCGCTGCTTCATATAGTCAAGCGCATCCACTTTGAAGGTGGCAATCTTGCGTGACTGCAAGTCTTTGTCGGGATTGTCGGCCACTGCCTTTGCGAGCCTTCTCACTTCCTTCCAAACTTCCTGTGCCTGGCTGTTCATGGCGAACGAGCTACAGAGCACGAACATGAAAATTAACTTCTTCATCATACGTGTCGTTTTAAGAATATTTTATGAGTTATACATTCGGGTAATTCTTCTTCGTAATGGGTTACCATGATCATGGTCTTATTGCGACGCTGGCAGAAGGTTTCGATGATGTCCTTCACCAGTCGGCGGTTTCGGTTGTCGAGTCCGTGGAGGGGCTCGTCGAGAATGAGCAGTTCGGGATCTTTCACGAATGCGCGCGCAAGCAGTACCAGCCGCTGTTCACCGCTGGAGAGTTTCATGAAGGTGCGTTCTTCCAGTCCTTTCAGTCCGAACATGTCCATCCAGAAGCGACAGATATCGTATTCGTCTTCCGTTGGTTTCACGTATAGTCCTACGCTGTCCTTCAATCCACTGGCAACGATACGAATGGCAGGCAGGTCGCGAAGATAGGCACGATGCATCTCTGGTGACACATAGCCGATGTGCTTCTTGATATCCCAGATTGTTTCGCCTGAACCTCTCGGTATGCCGAACAGTTCTATATCGCAGGCATAACTCTGCGGATTGTCGGCGCAAACCAATGACAGCAGGGTGGATTTGCCCGAACCGTTTTGTCCGCTCAACGCCCAGCGCTCACCGTTTTTTACGGTCCAGTCGAGTTTGTCTAGGATTGTGCGCTCTCCGTAGCGTATGCTTACGGCATTCATCTTCACAACCTCGTCCGTGTGGTATTCCTTGTCGTTATAGGGAAGATTGAGAATTGCTCTTTCCTTTTCTTCCGCGAGAACTCGGGTAGGGTAGGGCTTCCGATGAGCATAGTATTCGTGGATGGTCTGCTTGGGGCCGACAGTCATATCCTGAACTTCCACTACATGGGTAATGAAGTCGGGTATGTCGTCCGTCTTTGAAAGCACTAGGATCATCTGTATGGCTTGTTCACGTGATAGAACGGTCAGGAGTTGCTTCAGCTGGTCGCGCGTCTCGGAGTCAAGTCCGATGAAAGGGTTGTCCATGATCAGTACGCGCGGGTGTTTTAACAAGGTACGTGTCAGCTGGTATTTACGGGTTTCACCGCTCGACATCAGGATGACATACTTATCCATCAGATGACCGATATGAAAAAGCTCATAGAGGTGTTGTTGCAATTGGCGGCGTTCTGGAGTGTCATCACCGGCTTGCAGATAAGCCTCTTCGAGCAATTGTCCTACGGTAGGAGTCTCCTTGTCGATTTCGGTCTGGTTCCATCGTTGCTGCAGATAGTAGCCTGATTGCTGGGTTCCATAAGAGTCCCGGAACGTGATGTATTGGATATTGTCGCTCACAAATTCCTTTGTTGAGGGAGTGAAATCGTATTCCGGAGCATGCATCAGCAGGGGGTGTGCTCCTGTGATGATGTCAATCAACATAGATTTACCGCCGCCGTTCGGTCCCACAACGGCAATGTGCTCACCGTCGCAAAGACAGAAATCAACGGGCTTTGCCAACCGCCAGGTCGGCATACGCGTAACTCCTTGTTCTATGTTGATAATATTCTGCATACTATCTCTTAATTCTTTTCTCGTTCTTTTGCGCGAAATCCTTCCACGAACTGTAGTGGCGTGCCGTGCTTTCGGGCCTTGAAGCCTGCAGGAAATGACAATAGGCAGCTCCGAGCGCATCCGTAGCATCCATAAACTGCGGCATGTCATCCTCTTTGAGCATCAGGAGCCGTTTGAGCATCCCGGCCACCTGTTCCTTCGAGGCTGCTCCGTTTCCGGTGATGGCCATCTTGATCTTCAGCGGTGCATATTCGTGGATAGGGATGTCACGATGAATGGCAGCTGCGATGGCCACGCCTTGAGCACGTCCGAGTTTGAGCATCGACTGAACGTTCTTTCCGAAAAACGGTGCCTCAATTGCCATTTCGTCTGGCAGAAACTCCGCAATGAGTCCTGTCACCCGCTCAAAGATATATCCGAGTCTCAGGTAGGGATCGCTTTGCTTACGCATATCGATGACACCCATGGCCATCATCTGCGCCTTGTTGCCGGTCACCTTCAGCAGACCGTAGCCCATCACGTTGGTGCCCGGGTCAATCCCTAATATGATCTTTTCGCTATTCAATTACTAATTCTTTAAGTACGGATTCCACTGGCATTCATAGTCCATTGTGGTCTGGTTGCCGTGTCCGGTCAATAGGGTGGTGTCTTTGGGTAGCTTGCTCACGAGCAGTTTCATGCTCTGCATCAACTGAGCCCAGGACCCACCAGGGAAATCTGTCCTTCCTACCGACATATTAAATAAGGTGTCGCCCGTGAAGGCCACTTTTTCTTCTTCACAATAATAGACCACGCCGCCGGGCGTATGACCAGGCGTGTGGATAATCTCCAGCTGATGGTTTCCGAAACGGATCTTGTCCATGGCATGGATGTATGCGCCGACGGGTGCTAAGCGCTCCTGATAATTCATTCCCACCATGGAGCGAGCTTGCTCTGGGATGTTGCTTATCAGATATTCGTCGTCAGCATGTACCTGTGCCTTCAGTCCGTATTCATCATAGAGGAAACTGTTGCCGAGTACATGGTCAAGGTGTCCGTGGGTGCAAATCAGCGAAAGGGGCTTCAATTGTTCTTCCTGCACGTAACGGCGAATGGCCGCGCGTTCTTCTGGATAGAAAGCGCCACAGTCAACGAAGAGGCATTCTTTCGTCTCGTCGCTTACCACATAAGTGTTCTCACCGAACATGTTGCAGACAAACCTTTGAATCTTCAGCATTTTATGTCTTGAATTAATGAAGTTTTTAGCAGGGGACATATATCAGGTGCTTCTCCTTGAACCATTCTTCCTCGAACCAGTTATGGATGTCAAGCACCTCCACGATTTTCCTGAATGGATAAGTCTCGGCCTGCACGTCACCACCTTTCAGGGCCATCACACCGTTGGCCATGGCATTTTGCTGGCGGTTGCTCACGTTCTTCTTCACGATCTTCATCAGGTCGGGCAGTTGCATGACGGCCCTTGATACCACGAAGTCGTATTTGTCTTTTTCATCCTCACCGCGCAGGTGCTCCGGGAAGCAGTTCTTCAGTCCAATGGCTTTCGAAATCTCCTTTGCCACGAGAATCTTCTTGCCCGTGCCGTCGATGAGTTTGAAGCGGCAGGCTGGAAACATAATGGCCAATGGGATGCCGGGGAAACCGCCACCCGTGCCGAAGTCGAGAATCTTGGAGCCATCCTTGAAGTGCAGCGCCTTGGCTATAGCCAGCGAATGGAGCACGTGGTGTTCGTAGAGATTCCCGATGTCTTTGCGCGAGATGACGTTGATCTTCGCGTTCCAGTCTGCATATAGGTCGTAAAGCATTTCAAACTGGCGGCGTTGTTCCTCGCTGATTTCGGGGAAATATTTCAGGATCAGTTCAATATTCATTTGTATAGACTTTCAAGTTCATCATCGTTCAGCGTTATGCGCAGTTCACCAGCCTCATGGGGTGCAATCTCAGAGTCAACATAGATGAAGGTAATCTTGCCGTCACCAAGGATGAAGTTGTCGGAAGCATAGGGCTCAATGTCAACAAAGAAGCCTTTCTCCTGAAGTGCTTTCAGCGTCTTCACCCCTTGCTGCTTGCAGAGTTTCCCTACAATCAGGTCGGCCAGCGGCTGTTCATAGCCTTCGGTGAACACATCAGCGGCTGTGACCACCTTTCCGGTCTTTACTTCAAGGTTCTTTGCTACGGTACTGGTCACGCTATGCTCTCCACCTCCGTACATGGTGCTTCGGGCGATATAGCAGATGATGCCGTCGCGATGGTTCTGCACATAGGTGCGGCAATCATAGTTCAGGTTATACGAATCCCTGTATTCACGGTCGCCGCGGAAGAGCGGGGCATAGTCGCGCTTATAATCGTTCGCATAGCTGATGATGAAGGAGTCAACGGCTTGCTTCATCGTCAGGTGGTCGCTGAGTATGCCCATGTAGTCGGGCGTCAGGAACCCTCCTTTACGGATACTCTGGTTGAAGGCTGTGCCTTTGTCACCTTTTGCATACATCAGAGAGAGATGAATATGAGCCGTGGGGGCACCTTCCTCCTGAATAAGAGGCACCACGGTGTCCACGCAGATGCTGTCAAAATCCAGGCCTTCGGCCTTTGTCACCGTTTTTTCCTCTTTGTTGCCGCACGATGCGGTGAAGAGAACGGCCAATGCTATGAATAATAAATTCCTCATATAATTTTGCAAAGGTACGTATTTAATTGCGAATTTCACGAAAAACAGTGGTTAAAAAGAAAAAAAAATGTACCTTTGCAGCCGATGAATTACAAAGCAGCACTTTTCGACCTCGACGGCGTGGTCATTGATACCGAATCCCAATACTCTGTTTTCTGGGGTTCTCAATGCCGTCTCTATCACCCCGAATTGCCCGGACTTGAGAACAAAATCAAGGGGCAGACACTCACGCAGATTTACGACGGCTGGTTCTCGGGTGAATTAGCCAGTGAGCAACCCACCATCACGCAACGGCTGAATGAATTTGAAGCTCAAATGGATTACGGATATATTGCTGGATTTGAGCAATTTATATCCATGTTGCGAAACAAAGGGTGGAAGACTGCCGTGGTCACTTCCAGCAATCAGATCAAGATGACTTCCGTGTATCGGCAGCACCCGGAATTTTACACCATCTTTGATGCTATTCTCACCTCTGAAGACTTCTCGGCCTCAAAGCCTGATCCCGACTGTTATTTGAAGGCAGCCCAACGCTTCGGACTCAAGCCCTCGGAATGCATGGTCTTTGAGGACAGTTTCAACGGAATCAAATCGGGTAGGGCAGCAGGAATGACCGTTGTGGGACTCTCTACGACCAATTCTGCCGAAGCCATTTCATCCTTGTGCGACTTGGTGATACCAGATTACGAAGGCTTGGATGATGAAAAATTTTGCGAAATTGTGTCCGTGTCTCGCTAAAAAGCACTACCTTTGCACCCGATTTTCTATACAACTCAATTAAATATAGTATTATGGCAGGATATTTAGTAAGTGATGCGCGCAAGGTTACAACGCATCGTTTTATCGAAATGAAGCAGCGTGGAGAGAAGATTTCCATGCTTACATCCTATGACTTCACTACGGCTGGCATCGTTGACGGAGCCGGCATTGACGGAATATTGATTGGCGACTCAGCCTCCAACGTGATGGCTGGTAACCATACCACGCTCCCCATGACCGTAGATCAGATGATCTATCATGCTCGTTCGGTGGTTCGCGCCGTGAAGCGTGCGTTGGTCGTGTGTGACATGCCTTTCGGTTCCTATCAGGTTGACCGCAAGGAAGGCATCAAGAACGCCGTTCGCATCATGAAGGAAAGTGGCTGCGATGCACTCAAGCTGGAGGGCGGCATCGAGATTCTTGACACCGTGAAGGGTATCCTGGATGCAGGTATTCCCGTGATGGGACACCTGGGACTGACACCTCAGAGCATCAACAAGTTTGGCACGTATGCCGTTCGGGCCAAGGAAGAAGCCGAGGCTCAGAAACTGATCTCTGATGCAAAATTGCTCTCGGAGGCCGGTTGTTTTGCGGTTGTTCTGGAGAAAGTGCCGGCCACGCTTGCTGATGAAGTGACGAAGGCTATCAATGTGCCCACGATCGGTATCGGTGCCGGTGGCCATACCGACGGCCAGATACTCGTAATCGACGACATGCTGGGCAAGTCGCAAGGATTCTCTCCGCGTTTCCTTCGCCGCTATGCCAATCTGTATCAGGTGATGACAGATGCCATTGGCCAATATGTAGGCGACGTGAAATCGGGTGATTTCCCCAACGAACAGGAAAGCTATTAATACGTATGTACACTCAGAATACGCCTGTCCATGTAAAGCTCTGGCATCGTGAGTTCTGGCATCTGGCTTTAGCTAACCTGCTGCTCAACATGTCGGTCTATATGCTCATCCCTTCGATGCCGCAGTGGATGCAGCTTCATCACGGGATGGAGCAAACGGGACTGATGATGCTGGCTTATGGCGTTGGGCTGTTCCTGCTCGGCGGATTCTGCAGCTTCCTTGTTCAGCATGAGCGCCGCAATCATGTTTGCCTCTGGGCCATTGTGGGCTTGATGCTGTCGTATGCTTTTTTATATTATGGCGTGAAGCTCGGGTCGCTGCCGTTCTGGGTGTTGCTGCTTATACGCTTATGCTGCGGTGCCTTTTTCGGGTTTACGCAGATGGTGCTGATGAGTACGCTCATCATTGACACCTGCGAATCGTTTCAGCGCACGGAGGCCAATCACAGCGCCTCATGGTTCGGTCGTTTTGCCCTTTCGCTGGGGCCGCTGAGTGCCCTCATATTGATGCGGTTCGGCACGTCGTCGGTTGCAGGTTTCGACACCGTGCTGTTGGGGTCCATGGCTTGCTGTCTGCTGGCAGCCTGCCTGATTCTTACCATTCATTTCCCATTCAAGGCACCCGAAGACAAGGTGCGTGTATTCACGCTCGACCGCTTCTTCCTGCCTCAGGGTCTGTGGCTGTTCCTGAACCTGGTGCTGATTACCACAGCCATCGGCATCCTCTTTGCGCTTCCCCACAACATTATCTTCTACGGCATGATGATGTCGGGTTTCCTGTTGTCGCTGATTGCGCAGAAATTCGTCTTCGTAAATGCAGAATTGAAGAGCGAAGTGCTCAGTGGACTGTTCCTTATAGGCTGCGCCTTGCTGATGCTGCTCAGTCACCAGAAGACGGCAGTAGATTATATTGCGCCATTTTTCATCGGCACGGGCACGGGCATCATAGGCGCCCGCTTCCTGTTGTTCTTCATCAAGCTCAGCCATCATTGCCAGCGAGGCACCTCTCAGAGCACCTATTTCCTGGGATGGGAATTCGGGCTTGCGCTTGGGTTGGCGGTCGGCTTTATGTGTTGTAAAGCCAGTCTGGCGGCATGCGTATGGAGTTCTTTCGTGCTGGTTGTAGCGGCCTTGCTTATCTACCAGTTCTTCACCCACACCTGGTACTTGAAACATAAGAATCGCTAATAAAAAGAAAAACGCTAAACTGCTGACCCCCGTAGGCGCAATTTAGCGTTTTTATAATTTAAGGTGTAGCCTTATTCGATGACAACGAGCGGCGTGTCTTCCATCACGCTGTCGCCTTCCTTCACCAGAACGGCCGTTACCTTACCGTCGGTCTCAGCGTCCAGGTTGTTGGCCATCTTCATGGCTTCCAGCACAACCACGGTGTCGCCGGCCTTCACTTCGTCGCCTACGGCAACCTTCACCTCAGTGATCACGCCGGGGAGCGGAGCCTTCAGTGCATTGTTCACGTTCACTTTTCCGGCAGCAGGTGCGGAGGCGGGAGCTTCTGCCTTGGCAGCAGGACGGGCCACAACGACCTTCTTCTTCTCGGGCTCAGCCTCTTTCTCCATTTCCACCTTGTATTCCTCACCGTTCACGGTTACGGTGGCAATATTGTCTTCGATGTCGCCGATGGCAACTTCGTACTTATTACCGTTGATGGTATATTTATATTCTTTCATTGCGTGTTGATTTTATTTCGAAGGATTCGGCGTCATCGTCAGGATGTGAGAGTCCCACTGGGTGTGGTGATTCCTGATGGTGATGATGCCAGCCTCCTTGTCGTGCACATTGTTGCCCTGATGCTCATGGAGCGCCATGGCAATGGCAGCATATACTTCGTTAGTCATAATAATCTTGCTTACATTGGAATATTACCGTGCTTCTTAGCGGGAAGCGAATCGCGCTTGGTCTGGAGCTGAGCCAGTGCGCGGCAGATGCGGAAGCGGGTGTTGCGTGGCTCAATCACGTCGTCAATGTAGCCGTATTTGGCTGCCTGATATGGATTGGCAAACAGGTCGTTGTACTCCTGTTCCTTCTCGGCGATGAATGCGCCCACGTCTTCGCCGGCCTCTTTCTTGGCCTTGGCTTCCTTGGCATAGAGAACGGCAGCTGCACCAGATGCACCCATCACGGCAATCTCAGCATTGGGCCATGCGTAGTTCACGTCGGTGTGGAGCTGCTTGGAGCCCATCACGATGTGAGAACCACCATACGACTTGCGCAGCGTGACGGTAATCTTGGGCACGGTAGCCTCACCGTAAGCATAGAGCAGCTGTGCTCCGTGCAGGATGACGGCGTTGTACTCCTGACCTGTGCCGGGCAGGAATCCGGGCACGTCAACGAGGCTTACGATAGGAATATTGAAGGCATCGCAGAAGCGTACGAAGCGGGCGCCTTTACGGGAAGCGTTCACATCGAGCACACCTGCATAGCAGTTAGGCTGGTTGGCCACGATACCTACGCTCTGACCGTTGAAGCGGGCGAAGCCCACGATGATGTTCTTGGCAAACTTGGGCTGCACCTCGAAGAACTCGCCGTTGTCCGTGATGGCCGAGATTACCTCATACATGTCGTATGCCTTGTTGGGATCGTCGGGCAGAATCTCGTTCAGTGAATTCTCCATGCGGTTGATGGGGTCGGTGCACTCCTTGCGGGGAGCCTCTTCCATGTTGTTCTGCGGAATGAAGCTCAGCAGCGTCTTGATCATCTCGATGCCCTCTTCGTCGGTCTTGGCCGTGAAGTGGGTCACACCGCTCTTCGTAGAGTGAACGCTTGCGCCACCCAGGCTCTCCTGGTCAACGTCTTCGCCTGTCACGCTCTTCACCACCTTCGGACCGGTCAGGAACATATAGGAGGTGCCCTCGATCATCAGGGTGAAGTCGGTTAGTGCGGGAGAATATACGGCACCACCGGCACACGGTCCGGCAATCACCGAAATCTGAGGAATCACACCCGAAGCCAAAATGTTACGCTCGAAAATCTCTGCGTAACCGGCCAGTGCGTTGATACCTTCCTGGATACGTGCACCGCCAGAATCGTTGATACCGATCACGGGAGCACCCATCTTCATGCCGAGGTCCATCACCTTGCAGATCTTCTCGCTCATCGTCTCAGAGAGTGAACCTGCATTCACGGTGAAGTCCTGTGCGAATACATATACCAGACGACCGTCAATGGTGCCGCTTCCGGCCACCACGCCGTCGCCCAGATACTGCTTCTTCTCCATACCGAAGTTGGTGCAACGGTGGAGCTTGAACATATCTACCTCTTCGAAACTGCCTTCGTCAAGCAACATGTCGATACGCTCGCGAGCTGTGTATTTACCGCGGGCGTGTTGTTTCTCGATGGCTTTCTCGCCACCGCCCAGACGAGCCTGCTCGCGCTTGGCGATCAGCTCCTTAATCTTTTCTAATTGTTGTGACATCTTTTTGTTCTAGTTGTTTTACCTTATTATAATCTTTACCTTAATCTTTATTCCGGATGCTCGCAGAGCTCAGTCAGGATACCTACGGTTGACTTCGGGTGCAGGAATGCAATGTTCAGCTGCTCAGCGCCCTTGCGGGGAGCCTTGTCAATGAGGCGGATGCCCTTCTCGTCGCATTCAGCCAGAGCGTTGGCTACACCGTCCTCAATGCAGAAAGCCACGTGATGAACACCGTGGTTGCCCTTGTCGAGCCACTTCTGGATGGTGCTTTCAGGCGATGTGGGCTCAAGCAGTTCCAGCTTCACTTCGCCGCACTTTAGGAAGGCGGTCTTCACTTTCTGGTCTTCCACTACTTCGATGTTGTAACACTTCAGACCGAGCACATTCTCAAAGAATGGCAGGCTCTCCTCAATGCTCTGGACGGCAATGCCCAGATGTTCAATGTGTGAGATTTTCATATTCGTTTGATTTAAATAAATATAATGGTGCAAAGGTAATAAGATTTTGTGGTCTGACCAAATCTTTTCTTCTATTTGATTGTGAATAAAACTAAATCGCGTGACTCGCGTGTCAACAGCCGCACGACAGACTCCGTGCTTGTGCAGATTTTGTGCGCATCATCTGCACAAAGTGTGCACATCATCCGCACAAAGTGTGCAGCGCATCTGCACAAATTGTGCAAGGCCTCTGCACAAATTGTGCAAACCCATTTGCACAAGGCAAAGGGCCATTAAGCGGGCAGGAAATGATGGGCGGAAGAGGGGTGGGGGATTAAAGGCTGTCAGAATTCGAATGTCACCTTGCCGTTGATCTGGCGGCCCGTCAGGTAGTTGGGCACGGCAAACTGCTGGTTGGTCACGTCGGTAATCCAGTAGTAGGAGTTCACGTTGTTGATGCCGAAGAGGTTGAGTCCGTCGATACCGAGCCATATATTGCGGAACGGCATCTTCTTGTTGTGGCGGTCGTGGTTGTCGAGCAGTCGGTAGCTCATGCCGATATCCACGCGCTTGTAGGCAGGCATTCGGTATGGAGTGTCGCTGAGCGAACGGTGGGGCGCGCCAAAGGGCAGTCCGTCGGCAAAGACGAACTTGAGGGCCATCTTCCATCGGGTGGTGCCCGGGAAGAAATCGGTGAAGAAGAGGTTCACGCCATAGCGCTGGTCGGTAGGCAGGGGGATGCTTTGGCCGTTAATCTTCATTCGGGTGTTCATCAGCGAGAAGGTGAGCCATGAATCGGCTCCGGGCACGAATTCGCCGTAGAGCTTGAGGTCGAGACCCATGGCGTGGCCGCTGCATTGCTGGGATGCGTCATAGACCACCTTCACGTTGCTCACCGTGTAGGGCACGAGATTGCCGAGCATCTTGTAGTAGGCTTCGGCGGTGAACTTGAAGGGGCGCTCCATCATCTTGAAGCGGTGGTCGTAGCCGATGATGAAATGGATGCTTCGCTGGCTCTTCACTTTCTGGTTCAGGGTGGCGTAGGTGACGCCGTCGCGGGTCGTGGTGTCGCGCAGTTCCTTGAAGAACGGAGCCTGATAGTAGAGGCCCGTGGCAAAGCGGAAGGTCACGTCGTTGTTGTAGGCCGGAACGATGGCCAGCGAGAGGCGCGGGCTGCAGAGGCTTTCGCGCGTATAGTTCCAGTGGCTGAAGCGCACACCGTAGTTGAGCGTATAGAAGGCAGTCTCCGAGGCGTTGGTCCATTTGTAGGTGTCCTGGATATAGGCTTCTATGCGGTTGGCATCGAGCTTGTTGCGTGCGGCCATGGTGTAGATCATCTTCAGGTCTTTGCCCGTATGAGGGATGGAGTAGCCGCTCGAATCGCGCATCTCGTATTCCTTGAGCTGTTCTTCCACGTGTTCTATCTTGTAGGTCACTCCGGCTTCGATATCATGGCGCTTGGCCTTGTGCTGGAGCATCAGCTTGAAGCTGGCCACGCGGGCCTTCAGGTAGTTGCGTGCATGCTCCATATAGGTGCCCACACCCAGGTTCTCGGAGGTCTCTGTCTGGTTGAGCCAATATTGTCCCTGTATGTCGTAGCGTTCCTGCTCGTTGGTCTGGAAGGCAGAGGCAAGGAGCGAGAGGTGGGTTTTCTCGCCGAAATGGCGGGTCAGGCTGGCCGTACCGAAGTAGGTGCGGAACACGTCTTTCTCCCAACCGTCGAAATAGACCTTGAACGACTTCACGTCAACGAGTGTGCCGAACGTTGTTTCGCGGCTGTCGGGCGTGAAGTTGTAGTGGTTGAGCGAAATGTCGCCCATCAGCTTGAATGTCCAGCGTTTGTTGGGTTCGTAGGTGAGATACGTCTGATAGTCAAAGAAGTTTGGCTCGTATTCACCATTGGTTTCGAGCGATCCCAAGAGGTATTTGTTGGTCTTGTATCTCACGCCGTTGCTCCAGGAGAGTTTCTTTGTGGATAATCCCACGAAGGCGCTGGCTCCCAGGAGGGAGGCGGTGAGGCTGGCCTCGAAGCGTTTGGGTTTCTTGTACTGTATGTCGAGGGCCGACGACATCTTGTCGCCATACTTGGCTTCGAATCCGCCGGTGGAGAATCCCACACGCTCCACCATGTCGGGATTGATGATGGAGAGGCCTTCCTGCTGCCCGCTTCTGACAAGGAACGGACGATAGACTTCCACATTATTTATATAGACGGAATTCTCGTCGAACGAACCGCCGCGCACGTTATACTGGGAAGAGAGCTCCGAATGCGAGCTAACGCCGGCTTGCGACTGTATCATTTCCTCCACGGCATTGCCTGTCACGGAAGGCGTCTGCTTGACGTCCTTGATGTCGAGCTGTTCGGTGCCGGTGTGCTGGCGTTGCTTTTCGGTGACGGTCACTTCTGCCAGCTGGTTGTCGTCGTAGAGTTGTATCTGGAGCGTCTGCTTGCCTCGTGGACGGCGGAGCACACGTGTCTTGGTCTTGTAGCCCACCATCGAGAACTTCACCACGACGGAATCCTCCGAGCGCAAGGTCATTTCGAATTCTCCCTTCAGGTTGGTCATGGCCACACGGCCCTGCGAGAGCACGCTGACGGTAGCGAGTTCCACGGGGTTCATCTGGTCGTCGGTCACCTTACCCTGCAAGGTAAAAGTCTGTGCGCCAGCCTGTAGCCCGCACACGATGAGAAGGACGAGAATGACTATTTTCTTGCACATATCCTCTTAATAACGCAGAAAAACCCGTCGTATTGCATACTGTAGGGGTATAAAACTGAGGTTATACAACGAATATTTCATAGATTCTTGCACGCGGACGGATTTTTTTTCGTAACTTTGCAGCCGTTTAAACAGACATTTTTTAATTATACATTGCAATGAATATTTCATATAAGTGGTTGAAAGAGTATGTTGATTTCGACCTCACCCCACAGGAAGTGTGCGATGCGCTGACCTCAGAGGGACTCGAAGTTGATGCACTCGAAGAAGTACAAAGCATTCGTGGCGGACTGAAAGGTCTCTATGTGGGCAAGGTGCTCACATGCGAAATGCACCCCAATAGCGACCATCTCCACGTGACGACCGTAGATCTCGGCAAGGGCGAACCCCAGCAGATTGTCTGCGGAGCGCCTAACGTGGCAGCCGGCCAGAAGGTGATTGTGGCCGATCTGGGCTGTGTGCTCTATGATGGCGACAAGGAATTCCAGATTAAGAAATCAAAGCTTCGCGGCGTGGAGAGCCTCGGCATGATCTGTGCGGAGGACGAAATCGGCGTGGGAACCTCTCACGACGGTATCATCGTGCTCCCCGAAGACGCTCCCGTAGGACAGCCTGCCGCTGAATACTACAACCTGGAGAGCGACTGGCTCATTGAGATTGACATCACAGCCAACCGTGCCGATGCGCTTTCGCATTGGGGCGTGGCTCGCGACCTCTATGCCTGGCTGGTGCAGAATGGCTACAAGACCAGTCTTCACCGTCCTTCCGACGAGGCCTTTGCCGTTGACAACCACGACCTCCCCATTGACGTCGTGATTGAGAACACGGAGGCTTGCAAGCGCTATGCCTGCGTGAGCGTAACTGACTGTGAGGTAAAGGAATCGCCCGAATGGCTGAAGAATAAGCTGAATGCCATCGGACTCCGTCCTATCAACAATATCGTGGATATCACCAACTATGTGATGATGGCCTACGGACAGCCCCTGCATTGCTTCGATGCAGACATGGTGACGGGCCATAAGATAGTGGTGAAGACCATGCCCGAGGGAACGCCTTTCGTCACGCTCGACGGTGAAGAGCATAAGCTCTCTGACCGCGACCTGGCTATCTGCAATGCCGAGGAGCCGATGTGTATTGCCGGCGTATTCGGTGGAAAGGGTAGTGGCACCTACGAGACCACGCGCAACGTGGTCCTCGAGTCAGCCTATTTCCATCCCACTTGGATTCGTAAGAGCGCCCGTCGTCACGGACTTTCCACGGATGCCTCGTTCCGCTTTGAGCGCGGTATCGATCCCAACGGCACCATCTACGCCCTGAAGCAGGCTGCCTTGCTCTGCAAGGAATTGGCTGGCGGAAAGGTTTCTATGGAAATCAAGGATGTCTATCCCGAGCCGCTGCCCAACTTCAACGTGGATCTGAAGTACGATTACGTGCACCAGCTGATCGGTAAGGAGATTCCTCACGACACCATCAAGAGCATCGTTTCGTCGCTCGAAATGGTCATCAAGTCGGAGGATGCCGAGGGCTTGCAGCTCGAAGTGCCTGCCTATCGTGTGGACGTGCAACGTCCGTGCGACGTCGTAGAAGACATCCTGCGCGTGTATGGCTATAATAATGTGGAAATGCCCGAACAGCTGAAGTCCTCGCTCGTCATCAAGGGCGACGAAGACCAGAAGCATAAGCTGGAGAACCTGGTGGGCGAGCAGCTCGTGGGTGCCGGTTTCAACGAGATTCTGAACAACTCCCTGACGAAGGCTGCCTATTACGAAGACCTGAACTGCTATCCCGCAGAACGCCTGGTCAGCATCGTGAACCCGCTTTCGAGCGACCTGAATGTGATGCGCCAGTCTATTCTCTTCGGCGGCCTGGAGAGTATCGCCTACAATGCCAACCGCAAGAACCCCAACCTGAAATTCTTCGAATTCGGCAACACGTATCAGCACTTCAACGAGAAAGCTGATGCCGAGAATCCGATGAAGGCATACGCCGAAGAGTCGCATCTCGGACTCTGGGTGACGGGCAAGCGCGTGGAAGGCTCTTGGGCTCATCCCGACGAGCAGAGCTCTTTCTATGAGCTGAAGGCCTACGTCCTCAATATCCTCAACCGCATCGGTCTGCCCTTAGGCTCAGTAGTCTTCAAGGACAGCGACAACAACATCTTCTCGAAGGGCATCACCGTGGAGAACCGCGGCGGAAAGGTGCTCGTTGAGATGGGTGTCGTGGCCCGCAGCCTGCAGAAGAAGTTCGGCATCGACAACGAGGTGTATTTTGCCGACCTCTATTGGAACCAGCTGACCAAGGCCGTGCGTAAGCAGAAGGTAGGCTTCAAGGAAATCTCCAAGTATCCAGCCGTGAGCCGCGACCTGGCGCTGCTGCTCGACAAGGACGTAGAGTTTGCACGCGTTGAGCAGATCGCCTACAACGCCGAGCGCAAGCTGCTGAAGAAGGTGGAACTCTTCGATGTCTATGAAGGCAAGAACCTGCCCGACGGCAAGAAGAGCTATGCCGTGAACTTCATCCTTCAGGACGAGCAGAAGACGCTCAACGACAAGGCCATTGATGCCGTGATGCAGAAGATTATCCAGAATCTGAAGAAGCAGCTCAATGCCGAACTGCGATAATTGACAATAAAGTTATAACAATAAAAAATAAAGAAATCCAATGGGAAGAGCATTTGAATATCGTAAGGCTGCCAAGCTGAAGCGATGGGGCCACATGGCCAAGACATTTACTAAGATCGGTAAGCAGATTGCCATTGCCGTGAAGGCTGGCGGTCCGGAACCCGACATGAACCCTGCACTCCGTGCCTGTATTGCCAATGCCAAGCGTGAGAACATGCCGAAGGACAACATCGAGCGTGCTATCAAGAACGCTATGGGCAAGGATCAGAGCGACTACAAGGAGGTGACCTACGAAGGATATGGCCCTCACGGAGTGGCCGTGTTCGTGGAAACCCTGACCGACAACACCACCCGCACGGTGGGCGATGTGCGTTCGGTGTTCAACAAGTTCAACGGAAACCTGGGCACACAGGGCTCACTCTCGTTCCTTTTCGACCACAAGAGCGTGTTCACCTTCAAGAAGAAGGAAGGCCTCGACATGGACGAGCTGATTCTCGACCTGATCGACTATGGAGTGGAGGATGAGTTCGATGAGGATGAAGAGGAAGACAGCATCACCATCTACGGTGATCCTTCATCGTTCAGCGCCATCCAGAAACATCTGGAGGAGAACGGCTTCGAGGTGACCGGTGCCGAGTTCACCCGTATTCCTAACGACCTCAAGGATGTCACACCTGAGCAGCGCGAGACCATCGACAAGATGGTTGAGAAGCTGGAGGACTTCGATGACGTACAGACAGTCTATACGAACATGAAGCCCGAGGTTTAAATCCAGCGTGTAGAAAAAGAATTAATAGTCCTTCTTGGTGAAATGATAATCAAGGAGGACTTTCTTTTTGTCCTTATGCGAGCGGAAGATGTAATGGAAACCGAAACCGGCGTCTTTATACACTTTCAGCGTGGGCGTATTGCGCACGCCGTCGAGCATCTTTTCCTTCGTCTGCTCTTTTATTTCTTCCGTCAGCGTGGTGTCGAGTATTCCCGAAAGTGTGTAATGATAGCATACAGTTTCCGTGGCAGCATCGAAGGTCATGCTGTCGATGATAATGCCTTCAGATATCTCCATGGGACATGATTTCTTGGTGAAATCCTGAGCCTCACGGGCAGCCCGCTCGCCGAGGTTCTCATGGCAGGCAGTGAGCCCCATAACCACTGTCATAAGTAATAAAAACTTCTTCATAATGTTGCAAAATTAGAAAAAAACTGTCTAATAGCAAAAAATACGGAAAGAAATGTTGGAAAAAGGGAGAAAATTCGTATTTTTGCAAATTAAAAGAGAAAAAGATTGCATGCAACATATAAGAAACTTCTGTATTATCGCCCATATTGACCATGGTAAGTCAACACTTGCCGACCGTCTGCTGGAGTTCACAAAGACCATCCAGATCACGGAAGGGCAGATGCTCGACGATATGGACTTGGAGAAAGAGCGCGGCATTACCATCAAGAGCCACGCCATCCAGATGGAATACACGTATAAGGGTGAGAAATACCTCTTGAATCTCATTGACACTCCGGGACACGTTGACTTCTCCTACGAGGTGTCACGCTCCATCGCTGCTTGTGAAGGAGCGCTGCTTGTGGTGGATGCCACGCAGGGCGTGCAGGCCCAGACCATTTCCAATCTCTACATGGCCATCGACCATGACCTGGAGATTATTCCAGTCATCAATAAAATAGATATGCCTTCGGCCATGCCTGACGAGGTGGAGGACGAGATTGTGGAACTCATCGGCTGCGATCGCAGCGATATCATCCGTGCCAGTGGCAAAACGGGTGAAGGTGTAGAAGATATCCTGAATGCCGTGGTGGAGCGCGTGCCGCATCCCGTCGGAGACAAGGATGCACCGCTCCAAGCATTGATTTTCGACTCTGTCTTCAATTCCTTCCGAGGTATCATCGCCTACTTCAAGATTCTCAATGGCAGCATCCGGAAGGGTGACAAGGTGAAGTTCTTCAATACCGGAATGGAATACGATGCCGACGAGGTTGGCGTGCTGAAGATGGACATGGTGCCCAGAAATGAACTCTCCACGGGAGAGGTGGGCTATATCATCAGCGGTATCAAGGATGCCAAGGAAGTGAAGGTGGGTGATACCATCACGCATATCCAGCGTCCTTGCGAGAAAGCCATCGAAGGCTTCCAGGAAGTGAAGCCGATGGTGTTTGCCGGTGTCTATCCCATTGACCCTACGGACTATGAGAATCTGCGCGCTTCCCTTGAGAAACTCCAGCTCAACGATGCATCGCTTACGTTCCAGCCAGAGTCATCCGTGGCACTCGGATTCGGATTCCGTTGCGGTTTCTTGGGCTTGCTCCACATGGAAATCGTGCAGGAGCGACTTGACCGTGAGTTCGACATGGATGTCATCACCACCGTGCCTAACGTGAGCTATATGGTCTATGACAAGCAGGGCGGCTCCAAGGAAGTGCATAATCCATCGGGACTTCCCGACCAGACGATGATCGACCATATCGAGGAGCCATATATCCGTGCATCCATCATCACCGATGCCACGTATATCGGACCGATTATGAAACTCTGTCTCGACAAGCGTGGAGAACTCATCAAGCAGGAATACGTATCGGGAAACCGCGTGGAACTCCACTTCATGATTCCGCTTGGCGAAATCGTGATAGACTTCTACGACAAACTGAAGAGCATTTCGAAGGGCTACGCTTCTTTCGACTATCATGTGGATAGTTTCCGTCCTTCCAAACTCATCAAACTCGATATCCTGCTCAACGGCGAACCTGTTGACGCCCTGAGCACGCTGACCCATCAAGACAATGCCGTCACCTTCGGTCGCCGTATGTGCGAGAAGCTGAAGGAACTCATTCCGCGCCAGCAGTTCGACATAGCCATCCAGGCTGCAATCGGCGCCAAGATTATCGCGCGCGAAACCGTCAAGCAGGTGCGCAAGGACGTTACGGCTAAATGCTACGGTGGCGACGTGAGCCGTAAGCGCAAGCTGTTGGAGAAGCAGAAGCGAGGCAAGAAACGCATGAAGCAGATAGGCAACGTGGAAGTGCCCCAGAAGGCATTCCTTGCTGTCCTGAAGCTTGATTAAATAAAATCAACTACTACTAATTATCCGAAACAATGAAAGAATTGCAGACTACAACGCGAGATGTCGCCAGAGAACTCGCCCGTAAGTACAGCACGATGTCGCACGACGAACTGGACATCCTTGAGAGCGTCCTGATAGCCCGTAAATATGCAAAGGGAGAAATGATTCTCACGGAGGGCGAAGTAAGTCAGAGCATCTACTACATAGAGAAGGGACTCGTTCGCGAGTTTTATTATAAGAACAACAAGGAAGTGACGGAGTATCTTGCCGTTGAGGGGTCTATCATGATGAGTATCGAAAGCCTCTTCAAGGAGAAACCCTCCAATCTGCAGATTGAGGCACTCGAACCGGCCATCATCTACGAACTTCCCAAGAAGAAGCTTGAAGAGGTGGCCCTCCATAACGTGAACATCCAGATTCTTTACCGTAAGATTCTGGAGGAGAGTCTGATCCTCTCCCAGGTTCACGCTGACCTGGTGCGCTTCGAGAGTGCCGAGAACCGCTACCGCCGCTTGTGCAAGCTGTCGCCTCAGATTGCACTCCGTGCACCGCTGGTCTTCATTGCCAGCTATCTGCAGATGACGCCCGAGACCCTTTCGCGCGTGCGTTCCACCACGTTGCTGGATTAGTATCAGAATCATCAATTGTACCATACATTATATTATTATTAATAAGGTAAGAAGAAAATGAAAGCATTTGTATTTCCCGGACAGGGAGCACAGTTCGTAGGTATGGGTAAAGACCTCTACGACAACAACCCATTGGCAAAAGAACTTTTTGAGAAGGCAAACGACATTCTCGGTTATCGCATCACTGATATCATGTTCAGCGGAACAGACGACGAGCTGAAGCAGACCAAGGTCACGCAGCCTGCCGTTTTCCTTCATAGCGTCATCAGCGCCCTCTGCATGGGCGATGCCTTCCAGCCTGCCATGACCGCCGGTCACTCGCTGGGTGAGTTCTCTGCGCTGGTTGCTGCCGGAGCCCTCTCGTTCGAGGATGGTTTGAAACTCGTTTATGCACGTGCCATGGCCATGCAGAAGGCTTGCGAAGCCGCTCCTTCCACGATGGCCGCTATCATCGCACTTCCCTTTGAGACCATCGAGCAGGTTTGCGAAGAGGTTTCCAAGCTGGGCAAGGGCGTCGTGGTACCTGCCAACTATAACTGCCCTGGTCAGCTGGTTATCTCCGGCAACATCGAGGCTATCGAAGAAGCTTGCGAGCGCCTGAAGGCTGCCGGTGCAAAGCGTGCGCTGGTGCTGAAGGTGGGTGGCGCATTCCACTCTCCGCTGATGCAGCCCGCCAAGGATGAACTTCAGGCAGCCATCGAGGCTACTGAGATCAAGGCTCCCAAGTGTCCCGTCTATCAGAACGTGGATGGCAAGCCTCACACCGATCCCGCCGACATCAAGCAGAACCTCATTGCACAGCTCACGAGCAGCGTGCGCTGGGCTCAGAGCGTAGAGAATATGATTGCCGATGGTGCCGACGACTTCACCGAGTGCGGTCCCGGTAAGGCTCTTCAGGGCATGATTGCAAAGATCAACCGCGAAGTTTCTGCCCACGGCATCGAATAATGAAAACGGTAATTTATCAAATATTTACCAGGCTTTTCGGTAACCAGAACACTACCTGCAAAGAGTGGGGTACACTCTCGCAGAACGGTAGCGGAAAACTGAACGATATTGACTCGAAGGTTCTGAAAAGAATCAAGGACATGGGGGTGACGCACGTGTGGTACACGGGCGTCATCCGTCATGCTTCCGTCACCAATTATTCCCGTTACGGCATTCCGCGACAGCATCCCGATGTGGTGAAAGGCATTGCCGGTTCACCTTACGCCATCTGCGACTACTACGACATTGATCCCGATCTGGCCACGAAGGTCAAAAACCGCATGGCAGAGTGGGAGGCCCTCATTGAGCGCACCCACAAGGCCGGACTGAAGGTGGTGATGGATTTCGTGCCCAATCATGTGGCACGCGAATACTACAGCGTGGCAAAGCCCGAAAGCGTGAAGGACCTTGGCGAAGACGACAATCAGGGATGGCACTTCTCAGCGCAGAACAACTTCTACTATTGCTGGGGACAATCGCTCGACCTGACGGAGTTCCGCCCCGAGCAGACCTACAGGGAGAATCCCGCCAAGGCTACGGGCAACGACCGTTTCTCCAACCGTCCTACGGCCAACGACTGGTACGAGACCGTGAAACTCAACTATGGCATTGACTACTGCGATGCCGGTGGACGTTCGGAACACTTCGACCCCATACCCGACACTTGGAACAAGATGACCGACATTCTGCTCTTCTGGGCCAAGAAGGGCGTGGATGCATTCCGTTGCGACATGGCCGAGATGGTGCCCGCTGCCTTCTGGGCGTGGGCCACGGATAAGGTGAAGTTCCGCTATCCGGAGATTCAGTTTATCGGCGAGGTCTATAATCCGCAGCAATACCGTTGCTATCTCCATGCCGGATTCGACCTGCTCTACGACAAGGTGGGCATGTACGATTGTGTGCGCGATGTGATCTGTGGCCGTCGGCCTGCTGCTGCCATCACCTACGAATGGCAGGCTACCGACGATATCCGCCCTCACATGCTCTACTTCCTGGAGAACCACGACGAGCAGCGACTGGCCAGCGACTTCTTTGCCGGTGATGCCCGCCGCGGAATACCCGGCATGATGGTCAGCGCCTGGCTTCATCAGAATCCGTTGATGATCTACGCCGGACAGGAGTTCGGTGAGCGCGGCATGGACAAGGAGGGCTTCTCCGGCGTTGACGGCCGCACTACCATCTTCGACTACTGGTCGGTTGACACCATCCGCCGCGGATTCTATCAGCGCCGCAAGCTCACGGCAGCCGAGAAGCAGCTGGAACAGCAGTATCGGCAGATCGTGAACCTCGCTCAGCGCGAGCGGGCCATCCGCGAAGGCCAGTTCTACGACCTGATGTATGCGCAGAGTGCCTGTTTCGATCGTCAGCATCTCTACGCATTCCTCCGCAAGGCAGGCTCAGAGTCGCTCCTCATCCTGGTCAACTTCGGTGATCAGGCGGCCAAGGCAATGGTCAACATTCCGAAGCACGCCGTGGATTTCCTCAGCTTGCCTACGGGCGACCTACTTGCCCGCGAGTTGCTCACGGGTGAAGACCGTTTCCTCGAACTCACGCCCGACGTGGACTTCCCGCTTACGGTTCCGGCCCTGGGGGGAATGGTGCTGAAGTTCTGAGACCCACCCTCAATCCCTCCCGAAGGGAGGGACTTTTGAAACCTGAAACCTGAATCCTGAAACCTTCATCATGGAAGAATATATTTTAAACGACCACAACAAGGAAGAATATCCTCCTGCCCACACGGCCGAACATCTGCTCAACCAGCTAATGATGCGGATGTTCGGGTGTGAGCGTTCAAGCAACGCTCACATCGAACGCAAGAAAAGCAAGATATCCTACATCCTTGACCACAAGCCCGACCGCCGTGAGGAACGCGAGATAGAGCGGCAGATGAACGAACTCATCGAGCAAGATATGCCCGTCACGTTTCAGTTTGTAACCCGCGCAGAGCTTGAAGGCATCGTGATGGAAGCCGAAGAGGATTCCCCCGAGTCGCGCATTGCCCTCGACCGTCTGCCCGAAGATGCCTCCGACACCATCCGATTGGTGCGCATCGGCGACTACGACGTATGCCCCTGCATCGGCAAGCATGTGCGCAGCACCGCCCAGATAGGCCGCTTCGAAATGCTTGGCACCAACTGGGACAACGACCGCATGGCCTTCCGCGTGCGCTATAAGATCATTTGATTTATATTCTACACAAATACACTGAGACACAGAGTTTTTCTCTTCGCATATTGAGAAAGTCTCTGTGTCTCAGTGTCTCAGTGGTGAGTTAATCTATATCACCAGATATCATCCACTTCTTCTTCGTCGTCGTCCCACAGACTGGTAAACCTTTTAGCCGAAGGCGGGGGAGCATCGTCAGTATTATCGCCGCCGTCGCCAATCACTGGAAGGTCGGGCTGATCGGTAGAACCTGTGATTTTCGAAGCTTGTATCATGTCGCATATCTCGCCGCCCAGGAGTGTGGTGTATTCGCACTCGGGTTTCATATAGAATTTCTTTTTCATAGTCGTTCCTTTCTTTACTTCATCACTTTCTTACCATTCACAATATAGATGCCGCTCGGCAGACCCTGCAGGTCGTTGCCAACCATCTGTCCGTTCAGATTATAGATACGGCCCGTCGTGCGTACCAGCTCGCTGGCATCCACGCCGTCGATGCCAGTAATCACTTCGCCGAAGTTGTCCATCAGCATCAGCTTAGCACCGGCAGGAGCACCCTCAATCATGAAGTAGCAGCGATGCTTCGGCATCGTGACATTCTTCGCCGTCACGCGATAGAAGTTGTAAGGATACTTGCCTTCAGCAGCCTCTGCGCCCACATATCCGTCGCCGCTGGCGCTGTCGTAGCGCTTGTCGTAGCCGAAGTAGAAGTACAGCAGGTTCGGATGCTCGCTCAGCACGGTCAGTTCCTTGTCGTAGTAGGTGCCAATCATCGTCACGTAGGGACTATTGTTGGCGTTGTCCTTCCAAGTCACTTTCTTATTACCAACGTAAGAGTCAAGCTCCTCTTGCGTCTTGTTTCCCCAATTGGGATCTTTTGCCAAGTTGAGATATTTGCCTTCCAGCACTTCGTCGGCCTTGAACAGATAAGGCTTGTGAGGCTCTATCTTATCAGTTTCCCTAAATGTCAACGCATACTTTGTGTTAGCAGCATTCGTTGTGAGGGCAGTGTATTCCAATACCCTGACGGCAGGCGTCACACCATCTGCGGCGTAGCCCCACTCATTCGCCAGATTGTTAACATTATAAGAGAGGACAAGCGTAATCCAATGGTCGGTGACAAAGGGCTCGCCATTCTTGTAGGATTCCTTGATATAGATGACGGTATTACCAGTTACCGGTATCAAGTAGTCATCAGGATATTTCTCTGAGAACTCAGAATCTTTGTAATAGCGGTCATAGGTGCAAATTTGTTTTTCTGTAAACGAAGAAGGCATGCCAATAGCAACTTGGCTTGATCCTTTTTGTGTTATTATATCAGAAAGCCACGTCCCATCAGCTTGCAGAATTCTCCACACTGTTGAATAGATATTTAGAGATGTACCTACTGTAAAGAAGAAACTGCTATTTGATAACATATTAGTACTATAGTTAGAAGCTGTATTGTGAAGTTTATGATGGTTGTCCCACCCGACATTATTCCATCCGGTATTTGTAATATTTTCCAAGACAAATCTTCCCATTGCATGATTAATACCAGGAGTACTAGGCACTGGGGCATTATTATCAAAATGCAAAATTTGATTGTCGTTGTTTGTGGTTCCCAAAACGACTGTTCCATGCACTTTTCCATTATTTGTAAAAGAACACTCATACAACTGCCATCCTATAGTCATGGGAGCACCTGCTATCACGGGGGCACTTGTGTTGTAAGTAAGCCACTTGCCTGTTTGCTTAGCTTTTAGATTGATGCAATAACCATCACCATATAGTGCCCATAAAGCATGCGCTCTATCAGAAGCAGAAGCACTTGCCTTCACAGAACCCAAATCATCGCACAGAAAGTACTTAGTAGAAGCGATGAATGCATTAAAATAGTAATAATACTCCACTCCCTCAGATGACACAAAGAAAGGAGGGTCAAACACATAATCAACATAAACCGTAGCGTCTGTTGCTGGAGCAACAGTGATTTCTTGTGTCAGCTCAACATCGCTATAATACTTATAAGTAGTATTGGCTCGCCATAAGGCGCGAGGCATACGACTTTCCAGGGTTGCCCCTTCATTCAGGTTAGCAGTGCCCGTGATGGTTCTGCCATCAACATGAGTCTTAAGCGAGTAGGTGATGTTTGCCGCGCAGACATCCTGTGCGTACATCGTCAACAGAAACATTAACGGTGAAATTAAACATTTGAAGAATTTACCCATAAAAACAATAGAATTTGATTTGTTTATACTTAATTATTCTCACACTCGGTGCCTCTTAAAGGGGAGGCGCAAGACCTTATTTTAGTAAGTTCTTGTTGCAAATATATGAAAATGTTGAGGTATTTAAAAATTTTGCCAGCTATTTAACTATATTTCCTCACCGATTTAATGATTATTAACTACCCATGCCTTCATAGTTGCTTCTCAGCCCCCAACAAATGGCGTATAATTGAATGATAAATATCTTCAAAATCTGACACCATTATAGAGCTGCAGAAGGATTTCCGTCGGATGATACTTTGCATTCCAGCGGATGATACTTTGCATTCCAACGGATGATACTTTGACCTTCAACGGATGATACTTTGAAGGTCGTCGGATGATACTTTGAAGACCGTCGGATGATACTTTGACGGACGCTGAATGAAGACGAAAATCTTCAAAAATCTTACATTAATAATAATCCGCTGATGGATTTTCGTAAGATTTTTGGAGATTTTTGTTTGTTTATCGGGGAGTGTAGGGTGTGAACCCTGTGAACCCTGTGACGGGTATTTATATAACTTTTATATTTTTACACACGCGCGAGAAGCTTTTTCTAATACATTATTTTATAAATGTTATAGAAAAAGGGTTCACAGGGTTCACACTATCTCTACATACTCTTAAACTCTGTGTGATGGAATGATGCTCACGAAGAGTTCTAGGGTGCGCATCGTCTGCATGCCTTCAGCATCTTGAGCGGCCTCACCAGGGTTCATGCCGTAGGCTATGTTCCAGTATTGGGAGGTTGCGATGGGCATGTTCACCATCTCTTGTTGCCCGCCTTACGGTAGAAAATGTCAATGATAAAGGGATTCGTAAAGAAGGTCATCGCTATGTTGGTACGGTCTTTCGACTTGAAGAAGGACTTCAAGTCAACGGTGTAGCCCAGGAAGATGAACTTATAGCCGGCGAAAGGACCCAGCTGTACGGACACGTCGGGCGCGAATACCAATTCGTCGGCTCCGTCCTTAAGACTGATGCGGTCGAAGACGTACGAATTCTGAAGCATCAGCGTGCTGGGATAGTGCTGCGGTTCGATGTAGGTGGTGTCTGTCTCGCCAAGCTTGCCGAGAAAACGGGTGAACCAGTTGTCGGCAAACGAGCCTGTAACCGATAGCGTGAAGATGATGAATAGAAAATATCTTTTCAGCATATTCTGAATGTGTTTATTCTGTTTGTTTTCCTTCGGTGCTGATGCTCAGACTGCCGCCAGAATTGGTAATCACGCCTTCGCTCACGAGTTGCGAGAATGCCTCCTGAATGGCGGTGTCCACCTTGGAGCCTCGGCGTATGAAGCCCAGTTTCTTCGAAACGATGAGTGAGAGGGCGTCTGAGCTGATGGAGAATTGCTCGGTGACAGCCTCGATGACGGCATTCCGAATCTCGCGCATGGGTAGTTCTGCGATGTCGCGGCCCGAAGCCTGACGATACCAGCAGTATTCGTCGCGGGCTTTCTCGCTTTCCCATACCACCTTACTCTCGCGGTCGTTTTCCAGGAAATACTTCTGGCTCACGTAGTCGCGGGTGGTATCTTGCAGAATGGTGGTCACGCGTGAATCTCCCTTCAGCGCGCAGATTCGACGGCAGAGTGTCTTCAGCGTGATGGGCTGTTCCTGATGAACGATGGCCTGGATGAGTTGGCGCGTCGTCATCTTCTTCGCATCGGCAGGCGGAAGCTCCAGTTCCTGATAGGGTCGGGCGAATGAAGGCTTCTCGATGACTTTCTCATGCGAAATGTCGAACTGCGCGGGTGGAGTGGAAGCGGTCTTTACGGGAGCTGTCTGCAGCTGCTCCATCACGCGGTCGATGACGCGCTGCGGATTGTTGAGCCAGTCAACACTCCATACCCTCATGACGCGCCATCCGAGACCTTCAAGCACGGAGGGCTGCACGATTTCGCGGTCGCGTGTGGTCTGCGTGTCGCGATAGCTCTGTCCGTCGAGCAGGATGCCCAGCACGTAGGTGTCGGGCGATTCATTGCGGCTTACCGCCACGTCAACCTTGAAGTGGGAACGTCCCACGTTGACATTGACCACATAGCCCTTTGCGGCAATGGCGTCGGCTATCTGGCGTGCCAGCGACGTGTCGGCACGTGGAATGGTGCTCTGTATGTTTTCGGCCAAAACCTGCTGTTCGGCGTATTCCAGGAAGTGCTTCAATCCCTCCACGCCACGGGCTTTGGAACGGCGCAGGTCGATATGCGAGGATCGCATCGAGGAGTAAACCACCATCTCCTGACGAGCACGGCTGACGGCTACATTCAGACGGCGTTCACCACCGGCATTGTTCAGCGGGCCGAAGTTCATGCTCACGTTCCCGTTCTTGTCGGGGCCGTATCCCACGGAGAAGAGAATCACGTCACGCTCATCTCCCTGCACATTCTCCAGATTCTTCACGAAAATAGGCTCATAAAGGGCGTCGGCTGCCTGCTTCACGGCCTGGTTGTGGTCGAGCATTTCCTGGAGGAGGTCTTCGATAAGGTTCTGCTGCACCACGCTGAAGGCTATGATGCCGATGCTCGGTTGACAGGGCTGGCTGCCGGTCGTCAGGCGGCGTTCCACATCCTTCACGATGGCTTCGGCCTCTGCGCGGTTGGAACGGCGGCCACCCTTGTCATAGACTCCCTCTACGGGTACAAACTTTACCTTGGTATCCTTGTCGTCAACCGATGGGAAGGTGATGAGCTTGCCGTCGTAGTATTCATTGTTGGAGAAGGCTATGAGCGATTCATGTCGCGAACGGTAGTGCCAGTTGAGCTGGAGCGAAGGGATTTCCAGCGTGCGGCAGTCCTCGAGAATGCTTTCCAGATCGTCGATGTCGGCCTCGTCTTCATCCACGTTGGAGGAGGAGAAGAAGCTCGTAGGCGGCATCTGGCGGGGATCTCCCACCACCACCAGCGACTTGCCGCGGGCAATGGCTCCCACGGCTTCGCATGTAGGCATCTGCGATGCTTCGTCGAAGACCACCAGGTCGAATTTCTCCTGGTTGAGATCCAGATATTGTGCCACCGACATGGGGCTCATCAGCATACACGGACAGAGTCGCGGCATCAGCTTGGGTATCTGATCGAAGAGGTCGCGCAGGGAGAGTCCGCGTCCGCCGTTAGAGATGTTGCGGTTCAGGAGGCCTATCTCGCTGCTGTTGTCCAGATTGTCGGCTATACGCGGAATATTGGCAGCCAGACGCGCATAAAGCTCTTTCTGACTGAGCATCTGGAATTCCTCGGTGAAGTGCTTGTACTGCTGCACCTGTTCGTCGAAGAGCATTCCCTCGAAGGTGCGCAGTTGGTCGGATGCTGATGTCTTCTCGCGGGCTTTGGCTAGGAAGAAGGCTTTGAAGAAACGGTCGCTGAGTTGTCGTGGCTGCCATGCATCGTGCTCAAGGGCTTCTACAATGACATGCAGTCCGTGGGCGCGGAGTTCATCGACGTATTCACACCAGTGGAACCAATCACGCATCATGCCTGTGTTCGTCTTCCATCGGGTGAGATCGTCGATGGCCTGCCGTGTTTGCGCCTCGGTTGGCAGTTCGTCGGTGGCGAGTTCATGTCCGAAATATTTCTTCATGACCTCCTGCACGGGGAGAATTCTGCTATGCTTGTCCTGATAGTCGGTCAGGCTGTCCATGAGCGCATCTATTTCCTCTTCAGTGATATAAGGATTATAGGAACGCATGCGCTTGACAAACGACTTCTTGGCAAACAACCGGGGCAGGAACCACTTAGCTTTTGCGGCCCGCCATTCGTCGCGTAGCTGGTTGCCGTTAGTTTCGAGCAACTGCTCGCTGTTGTCCTTTAGTATCTTGCTTCTAAGATTTTGTGTTTCAGATAATTGTGCTCTTTCGTTATTTCCTTTCTCTAATATGGAAACGGCTGATGCAAGCTGGGTAGCCGTGGCTTGTTCATCGCGCAGTTCATCGGTGCCGACGTGCATGCCCAGCAGCGGATGAACCGATGGTTGCCCCACCAGTTTCAGCACGGCTTCCATACGTGTGCCCAGCAGTTGCTGCAGGTCGGGCAAGGTAGTGGCTGTCAACCGGGATTTCAGCAGGTCGTTGAGTTCAAATGGAGCCAAGGGCTGCTCGGGGATGGCTTCTTCGTGGAGGATACAGTCGTAGAGCGAGAATCCGTCGGCCTCGTCAACCGTGTGGAGTGCCTCAAGATAGCCTATCAGTTTGCAGCGTTGGGCATAGAGCTTTTCGGCCGTTGACTGATACTCCCGGGGCGTGGCGATATGGGTGACGGCCAAGGCTTTTTCAAGCTGGCTGAGCACGTGGCGCTTGGTCACCTTGTTGGAGTGCATCTCCAGGCAGAAAGGATCGAGTCCGATCTTTGCCAAACGACTCTGCACCACACTGAGGGCAGCCATCTTCTCAGCCACGAAGAGTACCCGCTTGCCTTGGAAGAGGGCGTTGGCAATGAGGTTGGTGATGGTCTGCGACTTGCCTGTTCCCGGCGGACCGTAGAGGATGTATGAGTGGCCCTGTCCGGCAGCAAATACGGCAGCCATCTGTGAGGAGTCGGCTGCCACGGGAAGTGCCAGCGACTCGGGGCGCAGGGCCTTGTCTTCCTCTCTCAGCGAGGTGACGAGTGGCTCGGGCTGGAAGCAGAGCTTCTGCTCCACAAGACTTTTTACGATGACATTTTCCTGCAGTTCATGGCGATGGTTGTGTACGTCGTTCCACATCAGGAACTTGCTGAACGAGAACACTCCGAGGATGCATTCCTCTTCCACGTCCCACCGTTTCTGCTCCTTCAGGGCTTCGCGGATGATGGCGAATATCAGTGTCACGTCAACGCCGTGGTCATCCTTAGGCAGCTGGTTGAGTCCCGGAATGCGGATGTCATAGTTCTGACGGAGGAATTCCATCAGCGTCACGTTCATCATGATATCTTCGCTGCGCGTGCGCACATAGTAGCCGCCCTTCTTGTAAACCATCTCCACGGGGAGCATCAGGATGGGGGCGTAGTGGGGTTTCTCGCTTTGTTCGGTCTCATACCAGCGTAGCGTGCCGATGGTCATGAAGAGCGAGTTGGCACCGGTCTCTTCGATGGCGTTGCGGGCAGAGCGGTAGATGTTTTTCAGCACGGCCTTGGTCTCTGTCTCGCTGAGGTAGGTGTGCAGCTGGTGATGACTGATGTCGCTGCTCACCAGTTCGCGGATGGGCTCGGCCAATCGCGAGCGGATCAGCCGTCCGCCGTCGTCCATGGTCTTGAAATCCACGTCGGGCCGTTCCACGATGCTGTATTCCTCGCCGTCTTGCAGACTGTCTTCTATCTTATCTACATCGAGAGAAATCAGCTGCACGGCCCTTTGGCGGAGATAGAGGTTGAGCATCGTGTTGCGCAGGGAAAAATCGAGCAGTTTGCGTTCCCAGATGTCCATGCGGGTCAGTTCCTGCGTGGAGTTCATCACTTTCGTAAGGTCATAGCGTGAATGCTCGCTCAGATGCAGGTCGCAACTGTCGTGGACCACGCCCTCGGAGACTATCTCCCAAACTCCGTCTTTCAGGATGCGGGTCGGCAGTGGCAGGAAACGCTCCAGGCGGCAACGGCGCACGTCGATGAACATCTGGAAATTGCCAGTCTTGGCCAAATGCTGCTCAGCCGAAAGCCGCGACTGTTCGAGCGAGGTGTTCTCCAGGGTTACCGCCGTGCTCTCGATGACCATCATCTCGTCGATACCCTTCGATATCTTCTTTTCGATGAACGAAGCGTCGTCGAGCGTGCTGTAGCGGCAACTGTCGTTGACCAGCCATACCGCGATATAAGCGTGTCCGTTTTCCAGAATGATTCCGCTGTTGATGCCCACCGCCTCAAGCAGACTGGCAAAGAGCAGGCTCAGCTCGACGCAGTTGCCGAGTTTCCCGCTCACCACCTGTTCGGGCAGCGTGATGCGCTGTCCCACCTGCTCATAGCCGACGGGCATGCTGCGATAGACGATTCCTTCCTCATGGAGAGTGGCAAATATGGCTGCCACCTGGCGTACCACCTCGTTGGGGTTGCCCGACTGGTATTCGGTGAATGCTGAAGAGCCTGAAAGCTCTTTCAGTTTCTGTGCAGCTTTCACGACGAGCTGTCTGACGGCCGGTGTGTCGGGGGTGACAAATGAGGTGAGCGACTGCGGCAGCACCGATGTTCCAAGCCATTGGTCGTAGGCCATCAGCGAGAGGGGATACTCCTGTCGGAAGATTTCCCTCCGTCCTTCCTCTGAGGCGGCATCGGCCACGACGGTCAGCGTGAAAGTCGATTCCACGCGCTCCGTCAGTGCGGCCATCTTCTGCGCATCAAGACTTATTTCAAAGTTCCTGATGCGGATGGTCTTCTCGGCCGAAACGGTGCTCATCACGGGCGTCTGATAATCTTTCAGATACTCTCCCGTGCATCTCACCACCACGTCGTGGATGTCGTCGGCTGAGTCGTCTTTGGGGTTGAATCTTATTTCCAGACTTTTGCAGAGGTCGATGCCATTATGTACAAAGGCATAGTTGGCCACTTTCAGGTAGTCTATCTTTACAGTAGGCGTCATCATCGGTGTCTGTCAGTTACTTAGATTTCTATGATTCCTGCAAAGATAGCGAATAAATTCCGTTAAATAAGAATCCGCCGCTACAAATTAAATGTTTTTAAAATTACATCCATTCCAACGGATGATACTCTGAGGCTCAACGGATGATACTTTGAAGGCCGTCGGATGATACTTTGGAAGGCAAAGGATGATACTTTGGAAAAGAAAAAATCCGCAAGCTTTTGAGAAACAGCTTGCGGATTCTGGAGGTGCGTAGCAGAGTCGAACTGCTCTATACGGTTTTGCAGACCGCCACATAACCGCTTTGTTAACGCACCCTGTTTTGCGATTTGCGGATGCAAAGGTAATGCAATATTTTGGAACATCCAAATTTTTCGCTTATTTTTTCTCTCCGCAGGGTGCTTTTTGTCGCTTACCGAAGGCCGCGACCCCTGATTTTCCCTTGCGGCGGGCATCGCGTAATTCCTTCAGCTGGCATCCCTCGCACCCATAGCAAGGGTCGCCCGCAGCCCGCAGAGCGCGGTAGATGCGCCATGCTGCATAGCCTACGGCCAGGGCCAGCATGACGGCTACTATAACGTATTGCATATTCATTTCGGATGCGAAATTACAAAATATTTCTGAAAACAGATAAAGTTTCAGCGAGTATGTTTTGGCGATTAATAAATTATTCGTACATTTGCGGCTATGAAAAGGATTTTTCTGATTTTATTGACCGTTGTGCTGTGTCAGCAGATAGTGATGGCGCAGAGCAAGAAGCGTGAGTTTAGAGGGGCCTGGATACAGGCAGTGAACGGACAATGGACGGGCGTGGGCCGCGACCAGATGCAGCGGACGCTGACTTATCAGCTCGACGAACTGCAGAAAGACGGGGTAAACGCTATCTTCTTCCAGGTGCGGCCCGAGTGTGATGCGCTCTATCAGAGCAGCATTGAACCGTGGAGCCGATTCCTGACGGCACAGCAGGGCAGGGCACCTCAGCCTTACTGGGACCCGCTGAAGTGGATGGTGGACGAATGCCACAAGCGTGGCATGGAGCTGCATGCCTGGATCAATCCCTATCGGGCAAAGACGAAAACCACTCATGAGCTGGCCAGCAACCACATTGCCATTCAGCATCCGGAACGGGTGTTCACCTACGACGGACAGTTCATCCTGAACCCGGCACTCGCCGAGAACCGCGCGTTTATCTGCCACGTGTGTGGTGACATCCTGCGCCGCTATGACGTGGACGGCCTGCATTACGACGACTATTTCTACCCCTATCCCGTGGCCGGACAGCCAATTCCCGACCAACAGTATTTCGCGGCTAATCCGAGGGGATTCAAGAACATAGGCGACTGGCGCCGAGACAACGTGAGCTTGTTCGTGAAAGAACTGTGTGACACAGTGCGAGCCGTGAAGCCTTGGGTGAAGGTGGGCGTGTCGCCATTCGGCATCTACCGCAACAAGCGCAGTTCTGACATTGGCAGCAACACCAACGGCCTGCAGAACTACGATGATCTCTATGCTGATATTCTGCTCTGGGTGAACAACGGATGGGTGGACTACTGCGTGCCCCAGATTTACTGGGAGATAGGCCACAAGGCTGCCGACTATGAAACGCTGATCCGTTGGTGGAACCAGTATTGCGGCAACCGCCCATTATATATTGGTGAAGATATAGAACGCACGGTGAAGAACGCTGACCCGAAGAATCCTGCCAGCCACCAGATGCCGGCTAAGTTCCGCCTGCATGAGCAGCTGCCCAATGTGAAGGGAACGGTGCTATGGTATGCGAAGGCTGCCGTTGACAACATCGGCAACTATGGCACAATGCTGCGTACCGTCTATTGGAAACATCCAGCCTTGCAGCCCGAAATGCCGTGGATTGACAAGAAAGCCCCGAAGAAGGTGAAGAAACTGAAGGCTGTGGATTTCGGTCAGGGTCCGATGCTGATTTGGACGGCTCCGAAGGGCAAGACCTGGAAGGATGAAGCCGTGCGCTATGTGGTGTATCGCTTCCGTAAGGGTGAGCGCGTGAACATCGATGATGCGTCGAAGATTGTGGCCGTCACGGGCCTTACGTCTTATGAACTGCCTGCAGAGAAAGACAAGAGCACCTGGGTGGTGACCGCGCTCGACCGCCTGAGCAATGAGAGCAAAATAAAGAAGGTGAAGCATTGAGCTTCACCCTTTATTCTATTAGGAGGAGGGGAGGGATGAATCTACCTATTTCATCAGGTCTTTGAAGAAATCGTCGAGTTCCTTGTCGAGTCCTTCCATAAGGTCGCCGCTGACGATGATGGTGTCGTCGTCGGCCAGATAGAGTTCGCCGATGTTCTCCTTGTCATCGTTCTCAAGCACGAGGCTGAAAGGCTTCAGTATGCCCAGGTTGTCCACAATGTTGCGGTGGCGCTTCAGCTGGTTGCGCAGGATGAGGAGCACGCGGTCGTAGAAATTCTCGTCCTTATTGTCGATCCATTGCTCCACGACACAACGCGTGATTTCCTGGTCGTCGTCGTCGAAGGCCAGCATCTCGCCACTGTCCTGAGTCACCCGTATATGAATATCCGTGAGCATCAGGGCGTCTTCGCCGTTCATGGGAAATTTCTGAGCAATCTTATTGATGAAGCGCTCGATTTGTTGTTGTGTCTGTTCGTTTGCTTTCATATTATGGCTGAATTTTGGTGCAAAGATAGTGTAAACGAATGAAAAATCAAAATGAAAGACGAAGTTTTTCGTTTTTCATTTTCTGAGTGCAGCCTTTTCTTATGAAAAGATAGTGTAAACGAATGAGAAATCAAAATGATAGGCAAAGTTTTTAAGTTCTTTGCAAACGTTAACGTAAAAGAAAAGTTAAGAAAACCGCAAATTCTTCCGTTTTTTATTGGCAGATATAAATATTAGTTGTATCTTTGCAATTGCAAACTCCACTTTGCAAATGAGCGGAGTTGGAACTACTTAAAAAATGAGCAACAAGATTAGTCATACCGGCATTGTGGAATCGGTGGAATCCGACTGTCTGCATGTGCGCATTTTGCAGACCTCAGCCTGTAGCAGTTGCAAGGCAGCCAGCCATTGCAATGCAGCCGAAAGCAAGGAGAAGACCGTGGATGTATATGGTGTAAGCGACACTTCCTCATACCGTATTGGCCAGGAGGTTCGCGTGACGGCCTCGATCCAGGTGGCCAGGAATGCCGTGCTGCTGGCCTTCGTCATTCCGTTTGCGATTCTGTTGGCGGTGTTGTTCATCGGGAGCAGGTTCATCGCAGACGAGGCGCTTCTGGCGCTGCTGAGCATCGCTTGCCTGATACCGTATTATATAGGTCTTTACCTGATGCGTGGTAAGTTGCGCGAACGATTCACCTTTCGCATAGAATAGAACTGGACAAATTCAATAACTAAAACAAATATACAAAGAATTATGAGCTTTATTTTGACAGCAGTCATCGTACTTGGAGCCATTGCCCTTATTGCGGCGGTGATTCTCTACGTATGCTCCAAGAAGTTTGCTGTGAAGGAAGACCCCCGTATTGCTCAGGTTTCGGCCATCCTCCCAGGTGCCAATTGTGGCGGCTGCGGATTCCCCGGTTGTTCGGGTATGGCTGATGCCTTGGTGAAAGGGGCAGATGCTGGTTCGCTCGATGGACTGATGTGTCCTGTGGGTGGAGCCGAAGTGATGGGCCAGGTGGCCGACCTGCTGGGTATGGCCATTGCAAACACCGACCCGATGGTGGCCGTGGTGCGTTGTAATGGTACGTGCGAGCTGCGTCCGCGCATGGCCGAGTATGATGGACTGCGCACCTGTACGGCAATGAATGCCTGCGGTGCAGGTGAGACTGGCTGTGGCTACGGCTGTCTGGGATGTGGCGACTGCGTGGCCGCCTGCCAGTTTGATGCCATCCACATGAATCCCGAAACGGGATTGCCCGAAGTGGATGAAGACAAGTGTACGGCCTGCGGTGCATGTACGAAAGCTTGTCCTCGCCATATCATCGAGCTCCGCAAGAAGGGTCCGAAGGGGCGTCGCATCTACGTGAGCTGCATGAACAAGGACAAGGGCGCTGCGGCTATGAAGGCCTGCAAGGCTGCCTGTATCGGCTGCGGCAAGTGTGAGAAGGAGTGTAAGTTTGAGGCTATCACCATTACGAACAACCTGAGCTACATCGACTTCAACAAGTGCCGCATGTGTAAGAAGTGTGTGGAGGCTTGTCCTACGCATGCCATCCATGCCGTGAACTTCCCCGCTCCGAAGCCGAAGCCTGAAACCGTAGAACCTAAAGAAGAAAAGGAGGCCCAAGTATGAAAGTGAAGACATTCCGCATTGGCGGCGTTCATCCCGACGAGAACAAACTCACCAACGACAAGGTGACCGTGAAGGCCGAGCTTCCCGCACAGGCCATCTTCCCGCTGTCGCAGCATATCGGCGCACCGGCCAAGCCCGTTGTGGCCAAGGGCGACAAGGTGAAAGTGGGCACGCTGCTGGCCGAGGCCGGTGGCTTCGTGTCGGCTCCTATCTATTCAAGTGTGTCAGGCACCGTTTTCAAGATTGACGAGGCTATCGATGCCACAGGCTACCGCAAGCCTGTCATCATCGTCAAGGTGGAAGGCGATGAATGGGAAGAGAGCATCGACCGCAGTGAGAAACTGGAATTGGTGAAAGACCACCCCGAACTGACTCCCGAGGAAATCGTGGAGCGCGTGAAGAAAGCCGGTGTCACCGGTATGGGCGGTGCCGGATTCCCCACCTTTATTAAGTTGTGCCCGCCACCCACGGCCAAGGCTGAGTGCGTGATTATCAACGCCGTGGAGTGTGAGCCTTATATCACGGCCGACTTCCGTCTGATGATGGAGAAGGCTGATGAGATTCTGGTTGGACTCGAACTGCTGATGATGGCCGCCAAGGTAAACGTGGGCTACATCGGTATCGAGGACAATAAGCCTGCCGCCATCGAATTGCTCACGCAGAAGTGTGCTGAGAAATTCTCCGGCTCCAGCTTCCAGGTGGAAGTTGTGCCATTGGCTAAGAAATACCCGCAGGGAGGTGAGAAGCAGCTCGTTGATGCCGTGATCCGCCGTCAGGTTCCTGCGCCTCCTGCCATTCCTGTCAATGTTGGAGCAATTGTTCAGAACGTGGGTACTGCATACGCTGTATATGAGGCAGTTATGAAGAACAAGCCACTCTTCGAACGCTATACTACCGTGACCGGCAAGCAGCTGAAGAATCCCGGCAACTTCCTGGTTCGCATGGGTACACCTATGAGCCAGCTGATTGATGCCTGCGGCGGTCTGCCCGAAGGTGACAATAAGATTCTGGCCGGCGGTCCAATGATGGGTAAGGCACTTACCTCGACTGAGGTTCCTGTCTGCAAGGGAACCAACTCCGTGACCGTGCTCACCGACGATGATGCACGCCGCAAGGAGCCGCAGCCCTGTATCCGTTGTGCAAAGTGCGTGAGTGCATGTCCCATGGGTCTGGAGCCCTTCTTGCTTGCCACTTGCAGCAGCAAGAAGATGTGGGATAAGGTGGAAGCTGAAGACATCACCTCTTGCATAGAGTGTGGCTCCTGTCAGTTCACCTGCCCGGCCCATCGTCCGCTGCTCGACAACATTCGTCTGGGCAAGTCCACAGTGATGGGTATCATCCGCGCCCGCAATGCAAAAAAATAAACATTTAAAAGGTAAATCAAGTAAAAATCAAATACAACAATGGGAAAACTTGTAGTTTCATTGTCACCGCACGCACACGGAACCGACAGCGTGGAGAAGAACATGTACGGCGTGATTATCGCGCTCGTGCCTGCGCTTCTCTGTTCGCTCTACTATTTCGGTCTCGGTTCGGCCATTGTGCTTGCCACGTCGGTGATAGCCTGCGTCGTCTTCGAATGGGCCATCACCAAATATATCCTGGGTCGTGAGAAGTCAACCATCTGCGACGGTTCGGCCATCCTTACCGGTCTGCTCCTTGGCTTCAACCTCCCTTCCAATCTTCCTATATGGATTATCATCATCGGTGCGCTGGTAGCCATCGGCATCGGCAAGATGACCTTTGGCGGACTGGGCAACAACCCCTTCAACCCCGCACTCGTGGGCCGCTGCTTCCTGCTCGTGTCGTTCCCTGCACAGATGACCTCATGGCCCGTGCCCGGACAACTTACCAGCTATCTGGATGCACAGACCGGAGCCACGCCGCTGGCTATCATGAAGAATGCCATCAAGGCTGGCGACCCTTCTCTCCTGGAGCAGCTGCCCTCATCGATGAACCTGCTTATCGGTAATCACGTGAGCCCCGACACCAGCGTCATTCTCGGCTCCGGTACTGCAGGTGAAATCTGCGCACTGGCATTGCTGCTGGGTCTGGCCTACATGCTTTGGAAGAAGATCATCACATGGCATATTCCAGTGAGCATCATCTGCACCGTGTTCGTATTCAGCGGACTGATGCATCTGGCTAATCCTATCTATGCTGATCCGTTTGCCGTGATTCTTTCGGGTGGTCTGATGCTCGGTGCCATCTTCATGGCTACCGACTATGTCACTTCGCCCATGACGGCCAAGGGACAGATCATCTACGGCATAGCCATCGGCTTCCTCACTATCGTGATCCGTAACTGGGGTAGCTATCCCGAAGGTATGTCGTTTGCCATCCTTATTATGAACGGCTTCACTCCGCTCATCAACACTTACATCAAACCCAAGCGCTTCGGTGAAGTGCCTGAAAAGAAATAAGGAGGAGAAGAATATGGAAAAACTGAAATCATCAATTACCAATATGGCTTTGGTTCTCACGGGTGTAGCCGTCATCACCGGCGGTATCCTCGCTTACGTGAACCATGCCACGGAAGGCCCTATCGCAGAACAGAACAAGCTGACGCTGCAGAATGGTATCAAGTCGGTGATGGGTGGGGGAGACCTTACCGTCAGCAAGACCGACACCGTGCGCCAGAACGATGCCAAGGGCAAGGAACTCACGTATATCATCTATCAGACGCAGGACAAGCAGCAGAAAGACCTCGGTGCTGCCGTGGAGAGCACCACGGGCGGTTTCGGTGGCGACCTGAAAGTGCTGGTCGGCTTCGACCCTGAAGGCAATATCCTGGGCTACACCATTCTGGCTCATGCCGAGACTCCCGGACTGGGAGCCAAGGCCGACAAGTGGTTCCAGAAAGGGGAGAAAGGCGACATCATCGGCAAAAACCCTGCTGAAGAACTCCAGGTGAGCAAAGACGGCGGAAAGGTGGATGCCATTACAGCATCAACAATCACGAGCCGCGCTTTCCTCTTGGCCGTGAACAATGCTTACAAAGCCTATAAGGCAACGCCCGTTGACGGCGCTACAGGTGCAACTAAACAAGAGAAGGAGGACAAAGAATGAACTATCTGAATATTATCAAGAATGGCATCACCAAAGAGAATCCTACCTTTGTGCTGATGCTTGGTATGTGTCCCACACTGGCCACTACCACAAGCGCCATCAACGGTATGTCGATGGGTCTCGCCACGATGTTTGTGCTGATCTGCTCCAACGTGGTCATCTCGCTCATCAAGAACCTCACGCCCGACATGGTGCGCATCCCCGTTTTCATCGTGGTGATCGCATCCTTTGTCACCATTCTCCAGATGGTGATGCAGGCATTCCTGCCCGATATCTATTCATCGCTCGGACTCTTCATTCCGCTGATTGTGGTGAACTGTATCATTCTGGGTCGTGCAGAGGGCTTTGCCTCGAAGAACGGTCCTGTGGCCTCGTTGATGGACGGCATCGGTATCGGTCTCGGTTTCACCATCGGCCTGACGTTGCTCGGCATCTGCCGCGAGCTGCTGGGCAATGGCTCCATCTTCGGACTGACCCTGCTGCCTGAGACCTATAACATGCTGATGTTCGTGCTGCCTCCTGGAGCCTTCATCACGCTTGGCTTCCTGGTTGCGATAGTGAACAAGATTAAGAAATAGTAATTTCTAACTGAACGATTTATGGAATACATATTGATTTTCATTAGCGCGATATTTGTCAATAATATCATCTTTTCGCAGTTTCTCGGAATCTGCCCGTTCCTGGGTGTTTCCCAGAAGATTGACACGTCGCTTGGCATGTCGGCAGCCGTGGCTTTCGTGATGACGCTGGCTACCATCGTCACCTATCTCATCCAGAAGTTCGTGCTTGATGCCTTTGGCCTGCAATACCTGCAGACGATTGTGTTCATCCTCGTCATTGCCGCCTTGGTGCAGATGGTGGAGATTGTGCTCAAGAAGGTTTCGCCTGCTCTTTATCAGGCGCTGGGTATTTTCCTGCCGCTGATCACGACAAACTGTGCCGTGCTCGGTGTGGCCATCCTGGTCATCCAGAAAGATTTCTCGCTGCTGCAGAGTGTGGTCTATGCTTTCTCAACGGCCATCGGCTTCGGTCTGGCTTTGACCGTCTTCGCCGGTATTCGTGAGCAGATGTCGCTGGTCAACATTCCCAAGGGCATGCAGGGCGTAGCCATCGTGCTTGTCACTGCCGGACTCCTTTCCCTCGCCTTCATGGGCTTCTCCGGCGTTGACGGAGGTCTGAAGGTTCTCTTTGGTGTAGAATAAGCGTTCGGCTGAATGATAGAATAAGGGGGTATGCAACTTGAGGCATATCCCCTTTTATTATTGCGGCGACTACAAAGTAAATTAGTTTGTTCTTCAAAACATCATCGGAAGCAATGCAAAACATCATTGGATGAAGAACAAAGTAAATTAGTTTGTAGTCGGACCAATGGAGGGCAGGAATTGAATGATTCCATGAAATGAGGGTGTACCTTAGTCGGGCACACCCTCACTTGTGTTATCAGGCTATCTGATTACCGGTGTATAACTGGTAGTACTTGCCGCCCAAGCTGATGAGCTGGTCATGGGTGCCGCGCTCGATGATGCGGCCGTGGTCCATCACGATGATGATGTCGGAGTTGCGGATGGTACTCAGGCGGTGGGCAATGACAAACGTGGAACGGCCTTGCATGATGCTGTCCATGCCTTGCTGAACCATACGCTCGGTGCGGGTGTCAATGCTTGAGGTGGCCTCGTCGAGAATGAGGGCAGGGGGATTGGCTACGGCTGCACGGGCAATGGCCAGCAACTGGCGTTCTCCCTGTGAGAGATTGCCGCCGTCGCCGGTAAGCACGGTCTGGTAACCGTTGGACAGACGGCGTATGAAATCGTCGGCATTCACCAGCCTTGCGGCAGCCATGCATTCCTCGTCGGTAGCATCCAGACGGCCGTAGCGGATATTCTCCATCACGGTTCCCGTAAAGAGATGAGTCTCCTGAAGCACAATGCCGAGCGAACGGCGGAGATCGGCCTTACGGATGCGGCGGATGGGCAGTCCGTCGTATTGAATGGTACCGCTTTGGATATCATAGAAACGGTTGATGAGGTTGATGATGGTGGTTTTGCCGGCTCCCGTACCTCCCACGAGGGCAATCTTCTGTCCGGCCTCCGTGTCGAGTGTGATGTCGAAGAGCACCTGCTTGGGAGTCTTCTGCTGGCTGCTGGGGGATGGCGGATAGCCGAAGTTGACATTGAAGAAGTCCACCTCGCCGCGCTGCCGAGTGAGTTTTCCGCTGCCGTCTTTCCATGCCCAGAGATTGGTCTTCCGCGAAGTCTCCATCAACTTTCCGGCTACCATCTCGGCGTTGACCAGCTGGATATCGGCGTCCATGTCATCGGTCTCGGCTTTTGCATCGAGCAGATTGAACACACGGTCGGCACCGGCCACAGCATTGATGACGCTGTTGATCTGATTGGAAATCTCGCTGACCGGACGTGTGAAGTTCTTGATGAGGGTGAGGAAACTGACAAGGGTACCGATGGTAAGTGAAGAGTATAGGGTGAAGTGTGAAGAATCGTTGGTGAGTTTAAGGGCGAGCATGGCGCCGAAGACGGCAGCCATCACGTAGATGAGGTTGGAGAGATTGCCGTTGATAGGCATCACGATGTTGGCCACGCGGTTGGCATTGCAGGCGTTGTTGCGGAGTTGTTCATTCAGTTTGGTGAACTCTGCAATGGCTTCATCCTCGTGGCAGAAAGTCTTCACCACCTTCTGGCCCGTGAGCATCTCCTCCACGAAGCCGTTCATCTGGCCGAGGCTCTGCTGTTGCTGGCGGAAGTGGCTGGCCGAGATGTTGCCAAGTTTGCGTGTGGTGACAATCATGATGACCGACATGATGACCGTAAGCAAAGTGAGCGGCCACGAGAGTACGATCATGGAGGTGAAGGTGATGACGATTGTGATGAGCGAAGAGCAGATGTTTGGAAGCGATGATATCATCTGTCGTAGTGTGTCGATATCATTGGTATAGACCGACATCAGGTCGCCGTGGGAATGCTGATCGAAGTAGGAGATGGGCAGTTGCTGCATGTGACTAAACGTATCGCGGCGGAGGCGGAGCAGCGTTCCCTGACTGACGTTGATCATCAGTCGGCTTTGCAGATAGGCGCAGAGTGCACCAGCCATGAGGATGATGGCCAGTTTGCCGATGGCCAGCGCCAGGGGCGTATAGTCGGGTGTCGTGGCCTGCGTCAGCGGAATGATATAGTCGTCGATGAGCGTCTTGGTGAAGAGGGTGGAGGAGAGGGTGGCCACGGGCGTGATGAGCGTACACGCCACTACGACGAGCAGGCTCCATTTATAGTCTTTGACGACCATGCTGAGCAGCCTGATGATGGTCTGGCGTCCTTCTTTGGAGAGGTGCTTGATTCCTCCTGTATGTCGTGGGCCGCGAGGGCCGCCGTGTGGGTTCATTGTTGGGGGCATATGATGAATTTAGAATTTAGAGTTAAGAATTAATGGCGTTGTTGGGCTCATCGAAATCGCCGGTGTCTTGCGTCTGCAGGCGATAGATTTCCTGGTAGATTCCGTTGGTTTTGAGCAGATTCTCGTGCGTGTCGAATCCTACAACCCGTCCCTGGTCCATCACGATGATGCGATCTGTATGTTCCATGCTCAGCACGCGCTGTGCAATGATAATCTTGGTAGTGCCGGGGATGGCCTTTGCAAACGATTCGCGGATACGGGCATCGGTGGCGGTGTCACAGGCACTGGTGGAATCGTCGAGAATCAGGATCTTGGGACGTTTCAGCAAGGCACGGGCAATGCAGAGGCGCTGCTTCTGACCGCCTGAGACATTGCTTCCGTTTTGCTCGATACGTGTCTCGTATTTCTCAGGCATCTGCTCGATAAACTCATCGGCGCAGGCCATGCGGCAGGCTTCCTGACATTCCTCCAGCGTGGCGTCTTCCTTGCCCCATCGCAGATTATCAAGGATAGTTCCAGAGAAGAGCACGTTGTTCTGCAACACCATTGAAACCTCATTGCGAAGCGTATCCAAATCATAGCGGCGAACATCCACGCCACCCACGCTGACGTAGCCTTCCGTTGCATCATAGAGACGCGAGATAAGTGTGGCCAACGTGGATTTTCCGCAGCCTGTTCCGCCAATGATGCCAATAGTCTCTCCGGAGTTGATATGGAGGGTGACATCCTTGATGGCGTATTCGTGGGTGGGGAATCCGTTGGAGCCCGATGCTGAAGAATCAGCTGGAAGCGGGTGATCCAGGTTATAGCTGAAGCTGACGTTCTCAAAGTCTATGCTGCCATCCTTGACCGAGTGGAGGGCATTCACGGGCGACGTGATGCTGGCCCGTTCGTCTATCACTTCTACCACACGCTTGCCGCTTGCAGCACTCATCGTGAGCGATACGAAGATCATGGAGAGCATCATCAGCGAGGAGAGGATGGTCATCACGTAAGTGAACAGGGATGTGAGTTGGCCGGTGGTGAGTTCTCCGCCTACGATGAAATGAGCTCCGAACCATGAGAGCGCCATGATGCAGCCATATACAACCATCATCATGATGGGGTGGTTGATAGCCTGTAGTGTTTCGGTTTTGACAAACAGCTTATAGAGCGCTTCAGCAGCTCGGCGAAACTTGGTGTTTTCAAAATCCTCCCTTACAAATGCCTTCACCACGCGAATGGCAGCAATATTCTCCTGCACGGCCCCATTGAGATCATCATAGCGGAGGAATACCTGCGTGAAGAGTTTCATGGTGCGCGAGATAATCATGTAAAGCGCGATGCCGAGGATAATCAGTGCCACAAGGAAAATAAGACTCATCTTGAAGTTGATGAACACACACATCAGCACGGATAGAATCATATTAAACGGTGCTCTGACCGATATGCGCATGAGCATCTGGAATGCGTTCTGCAGGTTGGAAACATCGGTTGTCATTCGGGTGATAAGTCCTGAGGTGGAAAACTTGTCGATGTTGGCAAACGAGAAAGTCTGGATGTTGCGATACATGGCATCGCGCAGATTGTAGGCGAATCCGGTAGATGCCTTAGCCGAACATCGTCCGGAAAGGATACCGAAGAGCAGCGAGAAGGCTGCCAATAGAAGCATCAGTCCGCCGTAAAGGCAGACGTTGCGGAGATTGCCCGTTGAGATACCGCGGTCGATAATCCATGAGGTGACGTATGGGATAAGCACCCCCATCACCACTTCGAGTCCTGTGAAAACAGGCGTGAGCAGAGCCGCCGTGCGGAAAGAGCCCACTTGTCTGAGAAGAGTCTTAAGCATATTCGGGTACAAATATACGAAAAAAAGCGGAATCACCTTTGCGATGTTCCGCTTTTTTGTCATTTTGTTTCTTGTTCCTCCCGCATGTCGATCATCTGTTTCTTGCTGTCATAAAACTCATATTGCAAGAAACCCATTTTCTGCGAGGGAATGATGTGTACACCCAGTCCGTACTTCATCTGCCATTTGCGTTTCAGCGACACAAATCCCTGATTGATATAAGCAGCCACATACGGGTGGACATGGAGATAGAATTTCTTAACGCCGATCTTGTTGACCAGGGCATCAATCTTACGTTCGAGTGTATCGGTGAAAAGAATGCTCGACTTGATCTTTCCACTACCGAAGCAGGTAGGACATGTTTCCTCTACATTCACATCCATAGCAGGTCTGACACGCTGACGCGTAATCTGCATCAGTCCGAACTTGGAGAGCGGCAGGATGTTGTGGCGTGCACGGTCTTTCTGCATGTTCTTGCACATGCGCTCGTAGAGCATCTGCCGGTCCTCAGCCAGATTCATGTCGATGAAGTCAACGATGATGATACCTCCCATATCGCGCAATCGCAATTGACGTGCCAGTTCGTCGGCAGCACCGAGATTCACTTCGAGCGCATTGCCCTCCTGTCCTTTCTCTGCGCGTGTGCGGTTGCCGCTGTTCACGTCCACCACGTGCATTGCCTCTGTGTGCTCGATGATGAGATACGCACCATGCTTGTAGTTGACCGTCCGGCCGAAGCCTGACTTGATCTGCTTGGTGATGTTAAAGTTGTCAAAGATAGGAACCTTACCGGTGTAGAGCTTCACGATGCCCACCTTTTCAGGGGCGATGAGCGTCACGTAGTCTTTCACTTCCTGGAACACATGCTCGTCGTTGACATAGATGTTCTCGTAGGAGGGGTTGAAAAGGTCGCGCAAGAGTGCTACGACACGGCTTTCCTCCTCATAGACGAGTTGTGGCCGCTGGGTGGTTTTCTGCACCTTGGTAATGGCGTCCTCCCATCGCTTGAAGAGGACCTTCAGTTCAGAGTCGAGTTCGGCAGCTCTTTTGCCTTCAGCAACCGTACGCACAATGACTCCGCAATTGCGGGGCTTCACGCTTTGTATGATTTGCTTGAGCCGGGCCCGCTCTTCACCGCTTTTGATTTTCGACGAAACTGAAACTTTATCCCCGAATGGAATCAGGACCAGATAACGTCCGGCAAACGACAGTTCTGCCGTCATGCGCGGACCTTTGGTCGAAATGGGTTCTTTTACAATCTGCACCAGCACCTCCTGATCTTTCTGCAGCGTTGTTGCGATGCTGCCGTCTTTTTTCAGATCGGGCTGGCGTGTTGCCTTGGAGAAGGGGTAAAGCTTTTTTTTGTCGCTTTCTACCTGCTTGAGGTACTTTCCGTAAGAGTTGAATTGGCTTCCCAGGTCAAGATAGTGAAGAAAGGCGTCGCGTTCGTATCCTACGTTCACGAAACTGGCATTCAGTCCGGCCATCAGTTTTTTCACTTTGGCCACGTAAATGTTTCCAACGGAGAACGATGCTGAGCGGGGCTCAGTCTGGAATTCCACCAGGCTTTTGTCTTCCAGCAGGGCAATCGAGATCTCCTTTTCTTGGACGTCAATTACTACTTCGCTGGTCATTTCTTCTGCTCTTGATGTGGTTTAAAGCCATAAGAGCAAGTAGGCTTACTTGCTCTTATGACGATTCTTTCTCAGTCTCTTCTTACGCTTGTGTGTAGCCATCTTGTGGCCCTTTTTCTTTTTTCCGTTTGGCATAACTTTAAATATTTAATGTTAATACAATAGTGTCAGTCTCTCTGAATTATCCACTTTTCTCCGCGCGCTTATTCCTCACCCTTCATCTTGGCGACGAAGCTCTTGGCGGGCTTAAAGCTGGGGAAGTCGTGGGCTGCAATTACAATCGTAGTGTTTTTGCTGATGTTGCGAGCAGTCTTTTCGGCGCGATGCTTCACAACAAACGTACCGAAACCACGCAGATAGACATTCTCTTTCTTTTCGAGCATGCAGTCTTTGACAGACTCCATAAATGCTTCTACAGTGGTGGCAACATCTTTACGGGCGATACCTGTTTTTTGAACGATATCCTCGATAATTTCTGCTTTTGTCATCTCTTTATCTATTATTTGATTAATTTCGGGATGCAAAGATACTGCTTTTTAGCAAGAAACGAAAATTTATTTGAGTTTTTTTCGATTTTTCTTTGGGAAAATTGTTGTAGGATAGGAAATTACGACTTCCGTGAGGTCGGCTTTCGTCAAATGGGCCTTCACGTTGACACCGATTTTAACGTTTCCTGCCTTCTTGAATCGGTAGTTCACTCCGACGCGTTCGTAGTAGGGCTTCTCCAATTCCTTTGCCCATTGGCCCATGTGGCGATATAAATAGAAACCGAGGGCCACATTGAGCGACAGGTTGCCGAAGAAGGCTTCGTGCTTGGCGGCTATTCCGACTGACCACGGGCTGATCCGGGAAGGATCGTTGCGCTGAAGGGAGATTTCGCGGATGCGGTCGTCGTAGGTGGCGTAAAACACGTCAACCCCGATGCCGGAAGCCCATCGACGGGCGTAGCGGTACATCACGTCGGCTCCGAAGCTGTAGGCCAAATAGCATCTGAACGAGTCGGTGCGGTAGTCTTTCTCATCGGGGTTGGTATAGAACTGTGTCTGCTGCCATTCTTCCATCAGCGTGCGTCCGCCGATGGATGCATAGAAGTTGAGATAGGTATAGGGCTGGAAGCGACGGGTTGGAATCAGCTGGTTGGGGATGGAGGCTTCATAGTAGGGCTGATAGACCATGCCTATCGAGGGCCCCACGATGTTGACACCCTTGTTGGGGCGGTTCAGCGCGCCGTTGCTGTGGTGGTAATAGTCGATGCCCAGGCGCAAGCCCCAGTCGTGGGCGAAGTGCCACGTGGCATGGGCACCGGCTCCGAAGAAGATATTCCAGCGCGAACCGATGAGTTCGTTGTCGATGTTGTACTCCTTATTATATATATGTTGGCTCCAGGCCACACCGAAGTTCAGCGTGTAGTCGATTTCCCACCGGCGGGTGCGGAGCAGCGGACGGGCAAACTGTCCATAGAAGGAGATGGCGTTGCCCAGCTGTGAGTCGTAGTCCACTTCTTTTAGCGCATTTTGTTCTTTACCCCAGAATTCTTCGCCCTTGTGCAGGGTGATACCATGGTTCAGGCTCCATTTGATGCCTGCCGAAAGGGTAGGGAAGCCGTAGTCGCGGGCGTAGTCATTGCTGTCGGAAGGCAGATAGGCGTGAATGAATTTGAGGTCGAAGGCCAGGTTTTGTTTGTCTTTCTGCCATTTGCTTTGCCATTGATCCATCACGATGGCACGTCCGGGCATCACGCTGAGTTCCGCTCCCCAGTGGTGGCGGATGGTATCGGCAGGTGCGGCTTCAGCCGTGACAGCCGTGAGCCATAAGGCTATCGTGCAGATTCTTTTCATATCCTCCCTTTTTCAAAGTATCATCCGTTACCTTCCAAAGTATCATTCGTTGGGCTTCAAAGTATCATCCGCTGGGCATCAAAGTATCATCCGATGGAAGCCAAAGTATCATCCGATGAAATGGAAGTCATCATTTGATGCCCCGTTTGTTGAGGGCGGCAGAATATTTGGCCGCATTGGCCAGATGCTCTGCATAAGTGCGGGCAAAGTTGTGGGTGCCACTGAAATCCTCCTTGGCGCACATGTAGAGATACTCATGGTGAACCAAATTGAGCACGGCATCAATGCCTGCCACCGTCGGGATGCGGATAGGACCTGGAGGAAGTCCCGTGTTGCGGTAGGTGTTGTAGGGGCTGTTCACGAAGAGCATATTGTTGTAGATACGCTTCAGCGAGAAGTCGCCGATGGCAAACTTCACGGTGGGGTCTGCCTGCAGGGGCATTCCGGTGTTCAGGCGGTTGTAGTACATGCCTGCTATCATGGGCTTCTCCTGGTCGTTGGCCGTCTCCTCGTCGACGATGCTGGCCATGGTTATGACCTGTTGGGGTGAGAGTTTCAGGGCGTTGGCCTTGTCGGTGCGCTCTTTGTTCCAGAACTTGTCGCTTTCCTTTTTCATGCGGTCGAGCAATGTTTCGGTGCTCACGTTCCAATAGATGTCGTAGGTGTTAGGAATGAACATGCAGGGCATGGTCTCCTTGGTGTATCCATACTTCCGGCAAATGGCAGAGTCGTTCAGGGCCGTAATGATTTCGGTGCTGTCGAGCATCAGTTTCTGCGACAGGAAAGCCGCCAGCCTATCCATTGTACGCACGGAGGGAATGGTCAGGTTGAGAGGTTCCTGCATACCGTTCTTGATGTGGCGGAAAGCTGTAAATGCGCCTTCTGAGGGCTTGATGCCATAGCGTCCGGTGCGGATTTTTTCTTTGTAATTGGTATGGCGGGCCAGTGTCTGGAAAGCGAACAGCCCATGCTCAGACGAAATGTCCTTGAGTTTCACCAGCACGGAATCGATGTTGTCGTTCTGGTCGATATAGAGATATTGAGTCTTGTCCTTACCGGTCATTGACGAAAAGAAGAAATAGTATATGATGCCTGCAATGAGCAGGATACAGACGAGCATCGGGCCGAAATACTTGTTAGCGCTTACTTTCATAATGAATGATGTTTTGAAATTCTTGGCAAAGTTACAAAGAAGTGAGGACAAATACAAATAAACTTGTTTAAATTCCCCGAAAAATTTCTTTAATTCGGCTTTTTGGAGTATCTTTGCGATATGAAACTGAAATTCAATATTCAATATAATACGGAATGGGGACAGCAGATGCACGTCGTGGTGAACTATGTTACGAGCGACCGGCGCGAGCGTGAGCAGAATTTCCTGATGCAGACCCAGGACGGTACGGAATGGACACTCGACGTTGTACTGATGGAGTCGCGCCAGCGTTCGATCCTTTCATTCCAGTATGTCTATCAGGTGGAAGACGGTGACGGCCGCGTGCTTCGCCGAGAGTGGAACCAGGTGAAGCGTACCTATGCTGCCGACAGCATGAAGACCTTCGTCTTAGCCGACCTCTGGCGCGACCGTCCGCTCAACTATCCGCTCTATACCTATTTTAATAAGCGCTATCAGCCGGGCATCATTCCATTGGAACTGCCTCTTTTCCGCAAGACAATCATCTTCCGCGTCTCAGCGCCTCAGCTGCACGACGGAGAGTCGCTGGCTCTCATAGGCAATCATCCTGCCATCGGCAACTGGAATCCCACTCGCTACCTGCCCCTGCAACATATCGGTGAGTTCGACTGGATTCTCTCGGTGAATGTTGACGGCATGGCCTTGCCGCTTGAATATAAATATGTGGTCATCGACGACAATAAGCGGCAGCTGAAGACATGGGAAGAAGGCGACAACCGCACGAACGGCAACCACACGGTCAGCGATGGGGAAGTGCTCGTGCTATACGGAGATTCTTTGCGACTGAAGGAAAGTCCGATGAAGGCTGCTGGCGTTGTGGTGCCGGTATTCTCGTTGCGCTCTGAACACAGTTGTGGCGTAGGCGATTTCGGTGACCTCAAACGGATGGCCGACTGGGCTTCCCTGACAGGATTGCGCATTATCCAACTGCTCCCCGTCAACGACACCACCAGCACCCACTCATGGACCGACTCACATCCCTATAATATCATATCGGCCTTTGCGCTTCATCCCCACTACTTGGATCTGGAACAACTGCCACCCTTGCATGACGAACAGATGACAGGCCGCTTCAAGCGTCAGCGGCGTGAGCTCAATGCCATGCACGATAGCGACTATCTGGCCGTTGACCGCGTGAAGTCAGCCTACGTGCACCAGTCGTTCGTGGAACAGGGCAGCGACACATTCCAGACGGAGGATTTCAAGACATTCTTTGCCGAAAACAAGGATTGGCTTCCCGATTATGCCGCCTTCTGCGTACTACGCGACAAGAACCATACGTCGCGCGTAACCGATTGGAAAGAGCTGGAGCCAGGCCCTGAAGTAGAGGAAATCTATTATGTGCAATATCATTTGCACAAACAGCTGAAGAAGGCTGCCGACTATGCCCGCAGCAAGGGTGTATCGCTCAAGGGCGACCTGCCCATCGGCGTCTATCGCGATAGTGTGGAGACGTGGAAGCATCCTGAATTCTTCCATCTGGACATGCAGACAGGTACGCCTCCAGACATTTATCATCCTAATGGCCAGAATTGGGGATTCCCCACTTACCGCTTGGAGGATTCTGGAGGATCCGAAAATTCCAAAGTTTCCGGGAAACCTATGCCTCAGCTCACTATCACAGCATGGTTCCGCCGCAGGTTCCAATGGATGGAGCAATACTTCGACCTCTTCCGCATTGACCATATCATCGGGTTCTTCCGTGTGTGGGAGATTCCGCAGACAGCCGTCTATGCCACGATGGGCCACTATCAGCCGGCCTTGCCCATGAGTGCCGAGGAGATAGAGCAGATGGGCCTGCCTTTCCGGCAAGACATCTATACGCATCCCTTCATCAATGATGCCATCCTCGATAAAATTTTTGGCATCCATGCGCAATACGTGAAGGACAATTTCCTTATTCGCCAGCCCTACGGCCTCTATTCCCTCCGCGCCGAATACGACACACAGCGGAAAGTGGAACAAACTTTCCAAGGGCGCAACGATGAGAACTCCATCTGGATTCGCGAAGGACTCTACAGGCTTATCTCCAATGTGCTTTTCCTCGAAGACTCACGCCAACAGGGCATGTATCACCCGCGTTTCGGCATCAACCGCGAACAGGTGTTCGAGATTCTGAGCCACGACGAGCGAGAGGCTTTCATGCGCATTTACAATAGCTATTTCTTTGAGCGCCACAACGGTTTCTGGGCCCATCATGCCATCATGCTGCTCAGCGATATCCTTCAGGACACGCGCATGATGGTATGCGCCGAAGACCTTGGGCTCTTGCCGGCATCGGTACCCCACGTGCTGGATGCCTTGCGTATCCTGACGCTCGAAGTACAGTCGTTGCCGAAGGACTTCGGTATGGAGTTTGCCCATCTGGAGGCCAATCCCTACCGGAGTGTGGCCACGATAAGCACTCACGACATGTCGCCCCTGCGCCTCTGGTGGGAGGAAAACATGGGACGCACGCAACGTTACTTCACGACAATGATGCAACGTGAGGGACGTGCTCCCCAACAACTATCCGCATCAATGGCCGAGGAGATTATTGCCCGCCACATGTATTGCCCGTCGATGCTTTGTATGCTCAGCATTCAGGATTTGCTTGCCATGGATACGATGCTGAGGGCGAAGGACGTACGTGCTGAACGTATCAATGAGCCGTATGATTGCTACAACCAATGGAAGTATCGGATGAATGTGACCATCGAACAACTGATGGAAGCGCGTCAGTTTAATCAGAAGCTCCTGACGATGGTTCAGCGGAGTAGGAGAGGAGGCGTGGAGAAATGAAACAATATTCCACGTATATCTTTGATTTGGACGGCACACTGCTCGATACGATTCAAGACTTGGCAACGAGCGTGAATTACGCGCTTCGCCAATGTCGCATGCCGGAACGCACACTGGACGAAGTGCGTCGGTTTGTGGGTAACGGTGTCAGGTTGTTAATGATACGTGCCGTGCCCGGCGGTGAAGACAATCCGCATTTTCAAGAGGCTTTCGACATCTTCCGTAGTCATTACCTGGAGCATTCACTTGACACAACTGCTCCCTATCCAGGCATCATTGATATGCTTGAACGGCTGAAGGCTGGCGGGAAACGGTTGGCTGTGGTGAGCAACAAGTTTGACACGGCTACCAAGGAACTCATTCATCATTTCTTCGGCAATCTGATAGAGGTGGCCATCGGTGAGAACGAAGCTGCCGGCGTGCGCAAGAAACCTGCTCCCGACACGGTGAACGAAGCCCTGCGCCAGTTAGGGGTAGGGAAGGAGGATGCTGTTTACGTGGGCGATAGTGATGTGGATATACAGACGGCCAGAAATAGTGGACTGCCGTGTATCAGCGTGCTTTGGGGATTCCGCGACAGGGAGTTCCTTTTGGAGAACGGAGCTACGACCTTTGTCCAAAGCCCCGATAATATCTGAAATAATTAACGGAATCTATTTTTCTGCTGAATCAGCACTACGAAGAATAATGCTCGTGGCACCCAGGGTAAAAAGACAACCGTCCTCAATGTTGCGACGCTCTCCCTGCTTGAGTTCCACGTTGTCAACGAATGTACCCGTATTGCTATTCAAATCGCGCAATACATATTGCAACCGGCCTTTCTTGTTGCGGCTCACGGTGATGGCACAATGCGTGAGATCCACACTTGGATCAACCGTTTCAAAAGGCGTGTTGATGCGGTTTCCTTTCTGATAGCGGCCTATCACGTTGTCGCCCATCTTCAGCGGAATCACCTGCTTGTAGTGGAAACAGTTTTCGATGACCACTATCGATCCGCAACCTTTCTCATTAGCCTGCTCGTCAGGGTTCTCGTCTTTCTGGCGGTTGTGGAGTTTGCTCACGCCGATGCGGATGCCGAATTGCTTGCTACACTCCGTACATTGGAAAACCAATTGCTGGCCTTCTTCATACTTAGTTTCATCAAAGATGATGTAATTATCACATTTCGGACAACGGACGCGTTTCATAACAAAAAGGGAATCTAATTATTTCAACCTTCCACCTTATAAACCCAGGCATCATTGAACTCTGTATATTCGCGCATTTCATGGAGTGCACCATAGGCATCAGCCTCTGACTTATACTGGTTGAATATTACTCTGGTTGTAGAACGACCGCTATAGACCTGGGCTTCATTGAATCCGGCCTTATGGAGTTTTTCCACATAGGCGGCAGCATTCTTCTTGCTGACATGCGAAGCCAGGACGATGGTGTAGTAGGGAAGGTTTTGCTCTTCAGGCTTCACTTCCTGATTTTCGCTTAAGGAAGAAGACGATGTTTCAAGAATCTCAACTTCAGATTTTTGGATGGCATTCTCTTCCTTCTTGTTGAGTTCTTTTGCCGTAATGCCCTTCACCTCAGCCACACCTTGCACGGTAGTCTTCGGCAAGATACGCGTCAAGGTCTCAGTGTTCATGTTGAGCATGCTCATCTCCTTGCGAGAACCATTATTCAATGGGGTGGAGATCAGGAAGAATGCAAAGATGGCAATGGCCGCGGCCGCAATGTTGCGCAACACGCTTACGCGTATGTGTACCTTGTCGTCATTATCGTCTTCATCAAAAAGGGGCGAAGTCATTTTAACTTCCTGAGCCTTTTCTTCCTTGGTTTCACTATCCGTGGCGGCCTCTATCTTGACAGGTCTGGTCTTAGTCTCCACAAAGGCCGGAGCAATGCTTTCAAGCGGATCTATTTCCACGCTGCTCAGTCCATAGAGCACCGGAGTCAAAATACCGGCCTCGCAAGGCTCAAACTCATAGCTACCATATTCATTGACGCGCAAAACGCCAATGTCATTCAATTCGTAATAGCCCTCATTCTCAATGTGTTGCCTAAGTTCGTTCACTTCTTCCTCAATGCGCTTCAAGGCTTCGGGATAAGAGATGTCGTAGGCTTCGATGTATGATTGAGCAAGCAGCGAATCATTCATCTTTAGGGCAGGATTGAATCCGAGCGTACGCGACGGCGGCAGGAACATCTGGTCGCTGTCGTCGTAGTGAGCCTCCGAATAATGGGCCATAAAGCCTCCGAGATCGGGAACGATCACGCAGTCATTATCAAGAAGCAGTATTTCTATATGTCTTTCGAGTTCAATCACGAGTGCAAAATTAATGGTTTTTATTGGATTCTGCAAATATTTCCCTTCTTAAAAAATAAAAATCGTGAAAAACGTGTGCCGATTCCGATTTTTATTGTAATTTTGCAAACAATATGGAATACAAGGAAACTGACATTAAAGGTGTTTGGGTGATAGAGCCCAAAGTGTTCAACGACGCTCGTGGATATTTCTTCGAAGCATGGAAGAAAGATGAATTCGAAGACCATATCGGTACTGTTAATTTCATTCAGGACAATGAGTCAAAGAGTTCACGAGGCGTACTTCGCGGCCTTCACTATCAGAAAGGAGAACTCTCCCAGGCAAAGCTTGTGCGTGTCATTAGTGGAACCGTCATTGATGTGGCCGTGGATATCCGTCGTAGTTCGCCTACCTTTGGCCGTTATGTGGCCGTGGAACTGAGTGCTGAGAACAAGCGCCAGCTTTTCATACCGCGCGGAATGGCCCACGGATTTCTTGTGCTTAGCGACGAGGCTATATTTACTTATAAGGTGGACAATGTCTATGCCCCTCAGGCAGAAGCAAGCATCCGTTTCGACGATCCCACCATCGGAATAGAATGGCCCATCGACCCGTCAGAAATGCTGCTCAGCGCGAAGGACCAGAACGCCAAAAGCTTCCAGGAGGCAGAACTCTTCGATTAAAAAGAAACTATTACTTCACCTATATTTAATATATACATGACAAAGGTACTTCCGGTCTTTTTACTGCTATTCCTGCTCGTTGCATGCGGACAAAAGGAAAAGCAAGCCACGACACCCGTAGAGGATGTTGCCGCCAAGAAGATGCTACAGGGCGTCTGGCTTGACGAAGAGAACGGAGAGCCTGCGTTCCGTGTAGAAGGTGACACCATTTTCTATCCTGACTCCACGAGCGCACCTGTACATTTCTATATTATTCAAGACACGCTTGTGCTTGAAGGTTCGAGGACACTTCGCTATGCCGTAGTGAAAAAATCAAACAACATTTTCCAATTTGTCAATCAGAATGGAGAAAAGGTGAAACTTGTTAAGAGTGTTGACAAGGCCGACAACGAAGTGTTCGAAATCGAACATCCCATAGCGCTTAATCAGCGACAAACCATCAAAAGAGATACCATCGTCGGCTCAGGGAATGATCGTTATCATTGCTACGTCCAGGTGAATCCCACCACCTACAAGGTGTATAAGCAGACCTACAACGACGACGGCATGCAAGTGGACAACATTTACTATGACAATAGCATACACGTGGCAATCTTCCGTGGAAATGCACGTGTCTATACACATGATTTCCATAAGCAAGACTTTTCAAAGCTTGTGCCGAAGGATTTTATCAGCCAATGTATCCTGAGTGATATGCTTTTGAAATCTTCAAACGAAGAAGGTGTGCATTACGAAGCGCAATTGGCCATACCTGATACGCCCAGCATCTACCTCGTTGATGTTGCCATATCGTATAAAGGTGCGATGCGGATGAATATTACGGAATAAGGGTGGCCGCTTCTGAAAGCCCCTTATGCTATGATTTCTTTGAAAGTTTCTTGATTTGCTTTTTGGCTACAAAGTAAATCACTACCAGCAACACGATGGCGATAATGCCGTATTTGAGATAGTCGCCGTATTCCAGAAGCTTATCATGCAATTGATCCTCGGGAACGATGGTGTGAAGATACCATCCCAAGGCAGCCAAAATAATATTCCATACGCCGGCACCAATGGTCGTGTAAAGCAGGAAATGGCCGTAATGCATCTTGGCAAGTCCAGCCGGAATACTGATCAGATGGCGGATTCCGGGAATAAGGCGACCCGTGATGGTGGCCAGCTTACCATGATCGTCGAAGTATTTCTCACTCTTTTCCACTTTCTCCTGATTGAGCAGGCAAAGATGGCCAAGGCGGCTATTGGCAAACCGATAGATGACGGGACGCCCCACATAGTAAGCCACTACATAGTTGATGGTGGCCCCGAGATCGGCTCCTAATGTTGCAAAAAGAATGACGAGCCACATATTCATATTGCCTCCAGCCGCATGATAGGCGGCAGGCGAGACAACAAGTTCTGACGGAACGGGAACTACCGTTGACTCCAGCATCATCAGAAAGAATATGGTAGGGTAGTTGAGGTTGTTCAGAAGGGATGTGATAATATTCATTGAGAGTTCATTATTTGGTTGAAATATTCTTCGAGGTCAGCATCGTCTGGGATATCCTCGCCGCAGACGGTCATGTAATGCACGTAATTGGCTACGGCATCCTTGATATTGCCTATATAGAAAAGCGCATTTGCCTTGGTGAGCAAAGCATCGGCATTTTCCGGTTGTATGGCCAAGGCATAATCGCAACTGGAAATACATTTCTGGAAATCCTTGGCATAGAATTGCGTGCACGCAAGCAGGTTCCAGTAGGCCGTGGAAAAGGGATTACGGTCAAGAAGGCGGTTGAAGACTTCTTCAGCTTTGTCATATTCTTGCCTGACCGACATTAATCGACCCTGAAGTTCAAGATAGTCAGATTCATCTTTGTCCTCGTAATTCTGGCTCCACGAGTCGGCATAGTCCCATAGCTCGTAATCGGCAAAGAGAGTAGCCACGTCGAGCAGATAGTCCTGACGGTCATCCTCGTTCACTTCTTCGTATTTCCCAAGGAGGTAATCGTTGGCCTTCTCGGCTTCATTGTTGTAAACCATGATTTCCGCCTGGATATAATAGTAATCCAAGTCGGTCTTGTCGTCAATTAGGTCAGCATAATAGTAAGCCATCATCGGATTCCCGTCTTTCACCAATGCGGTACGGGCCCGGAAGATTAGAGGTCCTACGGCTCCCGGATAGATGGCAATGGCCGAGTCGATGATCTTCAGCGCTTGATCCATATCTCCAATGGAATGGAAATACTCCGCCAGATCGGTCAGATCGGCAGAACTGAAATCCGCAAGGTGTTCCAGACCTGATTCCTCATACTGGTGAAGCAGGTCGTGGAACTCACTTGACTGGAAATAATCGTTGTACGCCAAATTTTATGCTTTCTGGGATTTTGCCCATGTGTCTTTCAGACCGACGGTCTTATTAAAGACAGGGTTTTCTGGAGTGGAATCGGCATCGGCCATGAAATAGCCGATACGCTGGAACTGGAGATACTGGCCAGGCTTCATATTGGCAGCATAGGGCTCAATATAGCAGTTCTTGTTAACATTGAGGGAATCGGGATTGATCATCTGCTTCATGGCCGTCACGGCATCGCAACCTTGCTCTTCGCGAATAGCCGCCATCACGTCACGCGGATTCTCTACTTTCCAAAGGCGCTCGTAGAGACGCACTTCTGCCTTGACCGCATGAGCACAACTCACCCAATGAAGCGTCTTGCCCTTGATCTTGCGGTTAGAGCCGGGCATTCCGCTCTTTGAATCCGGGTCATAGGTACAATAGATGGTGGTCACGTTGCCATTCTCGTCTTCATCGCAGGGATGCTCTTCATCGCATTTGATGATGTAGGCATTCTTCAGGCGTACCTCCTTGCCTGGAGCCAGACGCATGAATTTCTTCTCAGCCACTTTCATGAAGTCATCGCGCTCAATCCAAAGTTCGCGGCTGAATTCCACTTCGTGGGTTCCGTCGGCTTCATTCTCGGGATTGTTGACGGCCACCAGTTGTTCGGTCTGGCCTTCGGGATAATTGGTTATAACCACCTTCACGGGGTCGAGCACCGCACTCACACGAATGGAACGGCCGTTCAGGTCATCGCGGACTGCACTCTCCAGCAATGCGATTTCATTCAGCGCATCATAGGTGGTATAGCCAATCTTATCGATAAACTTCACAATGCTTTCCGGACTATATCCCCGACGGCGAAAACCGCAAAGAGTCGGCATGCGGGGATCATCCCATCCGCTGACGAGCCCTTCGTTGACCAAGGCCAGCAAGTTGCGCTTAGACATCAAGGTGTAAGAGAGGTTCAGCTTGTTGAACTCTGTCTGGCGCGGACGATTGTCCTCAATATTATCGGTTTCGCCTTTGTATTCTTTCATCCAGGTTACAAAGAGATCATACAAGGGGCGATGCTCCACAAACTCAAGCGTGCAAAGCGAATGAGTGACTCCTTCAAGATAATCACTCTGTCCATGTGTGAAATCATACATGGGATAGGCATTCCATTTGGAACCAGTCTTCACATGCGGAATGTTCAGCACACGATAGAGTAGGGGGTCGCGGAAAAGCATGTTGGGATGAGCCATGTCAATCTTGGCCCTCAGAACCAAGGTTCCGGGAGTAGCCTTGCCGCTATTCATAAACTCGAACAAGCGCAGGCTTTCCTCCACCGGACGATCACGATAGGGGCTGTTTGTGCCAGGACTGGTGGTCGTGCCCTTTTGCTGGGCTATCACCTCTGCGCTCTGCTCGTCGACATAGGCACGTCCCTGCTTGATGAGCCATACGGCAAAGTCCCAGAGCTCCTGGAAATAGTCGCTGGCATAATATACATTTGCCCACTTGAATCCCAGCCATTGAATATCACGCTCTATGCTTTCAATGTATTCCGTGTCTTCCTTGACGGGATTCGTGTCGTCAAAACGAAGATTGCAGATACCGTTATGGCGCTCTGCCACACCAAAGTCCATACAGATGGCCTTTGCATGACCTATGTGGAGGTAGCCGTTTGGCTCTGGTGGGAATCGTGTCTGAACGCGCCCGCCGTTTTTACCTTCAGCGAGGTCTTTTTCAACAATCTGCTCAACGAAACTGATGCTTTTCTTCTCTTCGCCGGTATTTTCCTTGATTTCTGTCATAAACGTATTCAATTTATTTATTTGGTGCAAAGGTACAACATTTAATTCACATTAGAGAAAGCAAGGCAAGAAATTTTTCATTACCCTTATAAAGCATTGATTTAGTGAGGAACATGAGATTTTCTTACATTTTTTAGTAAAAACAATGTGTTTATGTTTAAAAACACCAAAATTTATTTTTTTTATCTCAAAAAAGGCCTTACCTTTGCAAACGTTATCCTGAATACAATCTTTTTACCTTAAAAAAGCTAATACCTATTGAGATTCAAATGTCTGGCTCTGTGAAGACCCGGGCATTTTTTTATGTCCTTTTAAAAGATTTTTTGAGCAAATTCCGTCAAATATATTCTCCAATTGCGCCAGATATGGCCACCATCCGACTCTCTATATTCATATTTGTAGCCCATTTCATCCAAAAATTTGCGCAAATCGGTGTTGCTTTGATACAAAAAGTCGGTATTGCCAATGGCAATCCAATAGAGTTTCGGGTTCGAGGCAAAGAGCCGTTTCAATTTGGCCTGAGCGTCTTTGTCCGACTTCAGTTGCTCATAGAAAGGAGCCCTTGGATTGATGTTGCCATCCAAATGCAGGCCGGCCGAGAAAAGTCCGTAATAGTTGAAGGTTTCAGGGTAGCGCATTGAGATATGGAAAGTATGTCCGCCACCCATCGACAAACCGCATACGGCACGCCCTTTTCGGCTCTTTATCGTGCGATAGTTCTTGTCGATGAAGCTGACAATATCCTTGAAGCTTTCATCCATCGTAGCAACGGCCTTGCCGTCCTGATGGCCCATAAATGAAGGCTTGTACATTCCTTTTGACCATTCTCCGGGAGCAGCCTGGCAATTAGGATTACCATTAGGCATGACAACGATCATTGGCTTTACCTTGCCTTGGCTGATCAGATTGTCCATGATCTGAGCGGTTCGGCCCAACGTGGTCCATGCGTCTTCGTCACCGCCAGCACCATGAAGCAAGTAGAGAACGGGGTAGTGACCGCCTTTCTCATATCCAGCTGGGGTATAGACCGTCATACGGCGTTTCATTTTGAGCGTGGGGCTATCGTACCACACTTTGGCTACATTTCCATGTGGAACTTCATTTACCTTGTACAGATCACCTTTATCACCTTTGTTCTTGCTGATAATAAAGATGTTCGTGTATTGTGCGATGTCGCGATTGATATAGACATTCGACGGATCAAGTATTCGCATTCCATCCACCGTCAGGCTATAGCTGTATAGCTCCGGAGCCAATGGCTTGGAAGTGTAGCTCCAGATGCCGTTTTTGCCTTCAGTCAGTTCTGCGGGTGCCTGAACTTCCTGAGGGCCACGGGGCGTGTCAACTTTAGTCATAGGCAGGAAATCGCCCGAAACTTCAACCTTGACGGCCTTAGGTGCAAATACGTTGATGGTGACCGATCCGTCGGCATTTATAACGGGCGAATCAATCTGAGTTCCTCCAAAGAGTGCTTCCTGGGCATTACAAGTAATTGCCACAAGGGGGAGAAGCAGGTAAAGAGCTTTCTTTTTCATAGTTTGTATTTGATTACTGATTATATTATATTATATTATATTCTATTTATCATAATGATGATTCTATCCAAATAATGGTAATTAATAAATCATTCCGTAATAATGCCTGCTTTCAGCCATTGGGCGGCCAGCGCCTGAGCATCATGGAAAGCCGTTTCTTCATCCACCTCGTATTGGTCAAGGAGCAACTTAGCCAAGTCATCAGCCGTAAAGCTATCCAGCTTTTGTACTTCCTTCCAAAGATATGCAGAACTTTCGTTCATGCTGATGATATTGCTGAAGTCGATATTTTCCTTACCTTCAGCCACGATGATCTGTTCTCCACAAACATCGCGCAAATTGAATCCTGGTTTTGCTTTCATACGCATTCTTGTTGATAACGGCAAAATCGCAACCTGCATGAGTGTCCACACAAATTGCGATTCTGCCATGAATTTATTCTACGGGATTATTTTCTTCAAAAATAGCCATACGTTCTTCGAGCAGATCGTATTGGTTGTCATTTATAAAAGATGTACACACGCGTAAACCTTCCTGATGGCTACCCGTGGTTATCAGACATATGGCCGAAACACCATAGTACATCAGTTCGTGGGCCAATTCGCCGCTGGTCATGCCGGGATAGCCAATCGTGAAATAAAAACCGTCGGCTATAGGTTCGTCCAAGTCCTTATCGTAAACGATATAAAACTGATGGCGGCAGAATATTTCCTTCAGCTTGTGGGCACGCTCTCCATAGACGCTTATTTCCTTGCGGAAATCGTATTCGCCGTCGGTAGCAGCCTTCAGCATGGCCGCCATAGCATATTGCGCACTATGGCTGGTTCCCGACGAAAGCGCATAGAGCATTCGCGTTGAAAAGACAAGTCCAAACGGAAGCCCTTCGTAGCGGTTTGCCAAGGCCGGAAAATGACGATGGAACAACTTGTCGGAAATACACGTCACACCGATGCGTTCGCCAGCATAGCTGAAAGCCTTACTTCCGCTGATGAGCAAGATATAATTATCGGTATATCGGGCAACGGTTACCTGGTAAGGCGGCTCAAACGGCGTGCTCAGATTCTTGCGGAAATCCATGGCGAAATATGCCAAATCCTCCATCACGATAACATCGTACTTGGTGGCCAATTCGCCTATTACCTTCAGTTCTTCTTCACGCAGGCAGATCCACGCGGGATTGTTGGGGTTGCTATAGACGATGGCGCAGATGTTGCCCTTTTTCAGATAGCTCTCCAACTTTCCTTTCAGCTTGTCGCCGCGATAGTCGTATACGTCAAAGGTCTCGTATTTGACGCCCATCACCTGCAACTGCATCTTCTGAACCGGGAAACCGGGGTCGATGAAGAGCACGGTGTCTTTTTGGGGATCAGCCTGGCTACACGTAAGGAATGAAGCGAAAGTGCCTTGCATAGAGCCACTTACGGGAACACACCCTTCGGGAGCGATATCCACGCCGATAAAGGCTTTCACGAAGCGTGAAGCCTCTTTCTTCAGTTCGGGATAACCTTGAATGTCGGGATAACTATGGGCAATGCCGTCCTCGAGGGCCTTGATCTGAGCCTTCACGCCAGCCTTGGCGGCAGGAAGCCCGGGAATACCCATTTCCATCTTGATGAACTCAACGCCGGTTTCCTGTTCTGCCTTGGCAGCCACCTGCTTCACTTCACGGATGGTAGCCTTGGCAAAATCAGTTATTCCCAACTTCTCGATCAGTCCGTCAACAATCTGTTTGTCAATAGGTGTCTGTTTCATTTACAATCAGGGCTTAACAGTTTATTTCTGGAGTTCACGGCCCAGGGCCAGGGCTTTGATGTTTTGTTCCACGATCTTCTCCCCTTTTCGTGCGAACACACGGCTGACGGCTGCTTCCAGCTTGTCGTATTCTATGCCGAGGGCTTTCTGGGCTGCTCCCAGCAGAATCACGTTGGCCGAACGAGGAACGCCATTGTCCTTTGCCAGCTGCTCAATATCAATCATGATGACGTTATGGAGTTTGTCGTAGTCGGCCATAAGTTTCTCCATATCAGGATAATTTGGGATATTGACGAAAGGAGCGCTCGAAGTGATGATCCATCCCTCCTTACTCAGGAAAGGCAGATAGCGCAGAGCCTCCATGGGCTCCATCGAGATAATCACGTCGGCACCGCCCAGGGCGATCAGGTCGCTATGGATAGGCTCTGAAGAGATGCGGAGATTCGACTGGACGTCGCCTCCGCGCTGGCTCATTCCATGCACTTCGGCCTGCTTGATATAGAGATTTTCCTTCATGGCAGCTTCGCCGATGATGGTGGCGATGGAGAGGATGCCTTGTCCGCCCACGCCGCAAAGTATGATGTCTGTTTTCATCTTTCTTACCTTTATTTATTTGTTTTCCTGGGCGGCTTTCTCGGCTGCCTTTTTCTGCTTGAGGTGGCGTTGCAGGGTCTGCATGCACTCTCTGCGCGGAATAATCACGCTGACGCCCTTATACTCGATTTCGTCACGGATAATCTGGGTAATCTCCGGCATGTTCTTGGGCAGGGGAACCACCACTTTCAGATGCTCATTGTCGAGTCCCAGACCGCGTACGATGGCCTCAAACTTATTCGTTCCGGCAGAGTCTTGTCCGCCGGTCATGCCCGTTGTCAGGTTGTCGCTGATGATGACGGTGATGTTGGCATTCTCGTTGATGGCATCCAGCAGACCCGTCATACCGCTATGGGTAAACGTGGAGTCGCCGATAATGGCAACGGCGGGCCACTGGCCTGCATCGGCAGCACCCTTGGCCATCGTGATGGAAGCACCCATGTCCACACAAGAGTGAATAGCCTTGTAGGGAGGCAGGAATCCAAGTGTATAGCAGCCGATATCGCCAAACACACGTGCGTTGGGATAATCCTCGAGCACCTTGTTCAATGCCGTATATACATCGCGGTGGCCGCATCCCTGACAGAGTGCCGGTGGACGTGGGGTCACATCCTCGCATGGGGCGAAATTCTCGTCGGAAGGAATGCCGAGGGCTTTCTTCAGGAAATCGGGATTCAACTCACCCGTCCGGGGAAGTTCACCTGTCAGGCGGCCCATAATATTCTCAGCCTCCCCTACTCCTCTTACCATATCTTCAATGAAAGGCTGACCTTCTTCAACGATGAGTACCTTTTCACATTCAGCCAACATCTTGCGAACCAATTTCTTGGGCAGAGGATATTGCGAAATCTTTAATACTGGATAAGGGCATCCGTCCTTGAAGCACTCCATCACGTAGTTGTAACCAATACCGCTGGCAATAATACCCAGACTCTTGTCGGTTCCTTCCACAAACTTATTATATGGTGAAGCTACAGCTTTCTCTTCCAATTCTTTCTGCTGACCCGTCACCACGACGTTGCGCTTACGGGCAAAGGCTGGCAGCAATACCCAATCGCTTGCTTTGGCATTATAGTTCAGTTCATTCTCCTGGCGTGGTGTTTCGGCGACTTCGACTACGGCACGGCTATGAGCCATACGTGTAGTGACGCGCATCAGCACTGGCAGATGTATCTCCTCTGAATAGTCGAAGGCAAATGCCATCATATCGTAAGCTTCCTGCTGATTGCTGGGTTCCAATGTAGGAATCATAGCAAACTTACCGTAGAAACGGCTGTCCTGCTCATCCTGTGACGAATGCATCGAAGGGTCATCGGCCACAAGTACAACCACGCCACCATTTGTCCCGGTCATTCCTGAATTGACAAATGGGTCAGCGCAGACGTTGAGTCCAACATGTTTCATGCACACCAAAGCACGCTTGCCCATGAATGACATACCAAGAGCAGCCTCCATAGCTGTTTTCTCATTGGTTGACCAACGGCTATGCACCTTGCGTTCCTTAGCCAGAGGGGATTCCTGAATAAATTCAGTAATTTCAGTTGAGGGCGTACCGGGATAAGCGTAAACTCCACTTAATCCCGCATCGAGTGCTCCTTGAGCAATAGCCTCGTCGCCCAAAAGTAATCTTTTCATAATGTTGTGATTTATAATGTTTTATTTCAAATTCTTGATGAAATGCTGCGCTATCTGGCGAAGCAGGTGGTTGCGCGTGTTTCCGCCATAGATGCTATGGTTGCGATTGCGATAGAGACGCTCCGAGAAGTCCTTGTCGGCCTGAACCAACGCCTCGGCGTAATCGAATGTGTTCACGGGGTGAACATTATCGTCGGCCGTTCCGTGACAGATCAGCAGGTCGCCATGCAACTTCTCCACGCGCTTGATGGGATTGTCGTCATAGCCCATGCCGTTCTCCTGAGGAGTCTGCATGTAGCGCTCCGTATAGACGGTATCGTAGAAGCGCCAGTCGGTCACGGGGGCTACGGCCACACCGGCACGGAACACTTCCCTACCCTCGCTCATCGACATCAGGGTGTTGAATCCGCCGAAGCTCCATCCCCAGATTCCGATGCGCTCTTTGTCAACGTAGGGCAACGTGCCCAGATAGATTGCGGTCTCCACCTGGTCCTTGCTCTCCAGCCGGCCCATCTTCCGATAGATAGCCTTCTCGAAGGCGGCTCCACGGCCTCCCGTTCCACGTCCGTCCACGCAGACCACGATAAAGCCTTCCTGGGCGAGATAGTTGTCGAACATGGCGCCGTTGCCCATCGAGCCGATTCGCCAGGAGTTGACCACCTGCTGGGAACCCGGGCCGCTATACTGCCACATCACGACGGGGTATTTCTTGGACGAGTCGAAGTTCTTCGGGCGGATCATCACGCCGTTGAGCTCCACGCCCTCCGATGTGTTGAACTTGAAGAATTCCTTCTGCGGCACGCCCAGGGCGGCCGTCTTCTTGCTCAGCTCATCGTTGTCTTTCAGCCTTACCAGCTCCTTACCTTTATTATTACAGATGCTGTATTGGTAAGGCGTATTGGCATCGCTCCACGTCAGGATGAAGTGGCTGAAGTCGCTACTGAAGATGGCCGAATTCCAGCCTTCACGCTCCGTCAGGCAGTTGGTCCTGCCCTTGCGTTCGGTGGCATATACCTCGCGGTTCATGGGATTCTTGCCAGCGGCCTGATAATAGACCGTTCCACTCTTCTCGTCGTAGCCGTACACGTCGGTCACCTCGCCCGGGATGCTGGTGAGCTGTCCGAGCTGCATGCCGTCCGTCTGGTAGAGATAGAGCTGCATGGAGCCGGAGCGGTCGCTGGGCACGAGAATGTAGGTGCTGTCCACGCGGATGTTCTCCATGGCTTCCTCCTTCACGTAGCTGTCCACCTTCTCCTTGATGAGCAGGTTGCAAACCGTGGAGCGGGTATTGGCGTCGTAGAGGCAGAGCTCGTCCTGATGGCGGTTCATCGTGTAAACCACCACATGGTCGGCCTCGCGGGCCATCTTCAGGCGCGGGATATAGCCCTCCTTGGGTACGGGCACCTGGAGCGTACGCGTCTGCTTGCTCTGCATGTCGTAGCTTCTCACGCTGACGTCGGAGTTACGCGCGCCAGCCACGGGATATTTGTATTCGTAGTCGTTGAGCCGGTAGTTTTCCACCTTCGACTCGTCGTAGCGAATCCAGCAGATCATCTGTCCGTCGCTGGTGAAAGTGAGGGCCGTGTTGAATCCGAACTCCTCTTCGTTCACCCAGTCGGGCACGCCGTTGATGATTTCGTTGCGCTTGCCGTCCTTGGTCACCTGCGTCTCGGCGTTGTCGTAGAGCAGACGGACGAGGAAGATGTTGTTGTCGCGCACGAAGGCGATATTGCGGCTGTCAGGACTCCACACGGGCGATTGCTGGGGGCCGAAGTCGCTCAGCGGTTCCAGCACGCGCGACTGGATGTTGTAGATGTAGTAATCGGCCGTGAACGAACGCCGGTAGATGCGCTTCACCTTGTTCCACACGAGCATCCTGCTTCCGTCGGGGCTCATTTCGTAGCCACTGATTTTGTCTACCTTGCCGCGCAACGACTGGCTCACGTCGAAGAGCACGCGTGTCTGCTTGCCGGTCTTCAGGGAGTATTCCACCACCTGCTTGCCCTCGTTGGTGAGCACCGCATAGGTCTCGCCCCCGGCCAGCATCGTCACTTCACTCAAGGTTTCGGCCGCATATTTGCCGCCTGTTATGTCCTTAATGCTCAGTCCCGACTGCGCTTCGGCAATCAGGCCTGCCGTCATCAAAATGCTTACGATTAATAGAAATTTCTTCATAATGGGTGCAAAATTACAAAATATTTGATAACTTTGCAAGCCATTTGATATAAAAAGGTTTAATGCAATACAACGATTTCGGCACTTGGCTGAGGAAACGCTTTCCCGACTTCCGGGTACAGAAGATTTCCATCGATGCGGGATTCACCTGTCCTAACCGCGACGGACGGATCTCGACGGGTGGTTGCACCTTCTGCGACAACCGCACGTTCAACCCCTCTTATAGTGACCGCCGGAAGTCGATTCGAGAGCAGTTGAGAGAGGGAAAAAGGTTCTTTAATCGTAAGTATAGCAATATGAAATATCTCGCATATTTCCAAGCCTTTACGAATACGTACGGAAGTCTTGATTCATTGCGGAGAATGTATGAGGAAGCCTTAGCGGAAGAAGACGTCGTGGGGCTCGTTATCGGTACCCGTCCCGACTGCATTTCAGCTCCCCTACTCGACTATCTGGAGCAGTTGTCGCGCCAGACTTTCCTCATCGTGGAATACGGCATCGAGAGCGCCAACGACGACACTTTGCGGCGGATTAACCGCGGCCACACCTTCGAATGTAGCCGAAAAGCCGTGGAAATGACCGCCGAACGAGGCATTTTGACGGGCGGACACATCATTTTGGGGCTGCCCGGAGAGGATCGCGAGGAGAGTCTGCGCCAGGCTCCCATCATCAGCAGCCTCCCGTTGAACATCCTGAAAATCCATCAGATGCAGATCATCAAGGGCACGCCCCTGGCCGAAGAACACCTGCAACATCCCTTTCCGCTCTACACCGTGGAGGAATACCTGCACCTGATAGCCGACTATATCTCATTGTTACGCAAGGACTTAGTGCTGGAGCGCTTCGTGTCGCAGAGCCCTCCCGAGCTGCTGATTGCTCCTCGCTGGGGACTGAAAAACTATCAGTTCGCGCATCTGCTGGAGGCGATGGATTAGGCCATCGCCAATCATATTTTGTTGTAGCATGATACGGTAATCATATAGATTTCGAAGTGTGATACAGTGTTACAGTGTTACAGTTCCAAAAACGATTGAGGTTAAGTCAGAAAATAGAACTATATTTATATGTATTATAATATATATAAATATAGACGTTAATATTGTATAGGAATGACTCTTTCGAGAACTGTAACACCGTAACACGTAACAATCCTGAACCTCGAACAAACAAATCTGTTGCATCGCAAAAATATCACTTCTACAACGGAAAAATATAGTTTCTGCAGCGGAATAATATGGTTTGCGATTTTTAACGGTCGGAGGATATTTTGTTAACAGATTTTTGCGGGATATGGAAGCCGAAATTTTGCGCTCTCATATTTTATTCGTACCTTTGCAGCGTTTTTAAAATAAAGTACGCAATCAAACAACAAGACAAAGATAATGGAATTAGCATCAAAGTATGATCCACATGCCGTGGAGTCAAAATGGTACCAGTATTGGTTGGACAACAAACTGTTCAGTTCGAAACCCGATGGACGTGAACCCTACACGATCGTCATCCCTCCCCCCAACGTGACGGGTGTGCTTCACATGGGCCACATGCTGAACAATACGATTCAGGATATTCTCGTGCGCCGTGCACGCATGGAAGGCAAGAACGCCTGCTGGGTGCCCGGCACCGATCATGCTTCGATTGCTACGGAGGCAAAGGTCGTGAAGAAGCTGGCTGCCGAAGGCATCAAGAAGCACGACCTGACCCGCGAACAGTTCCTGGAGCACGCCTGGGACTGGACTCACGAGCACGGCGGCATCATCCTGAAGCAGCTGCGCCGGCTGGGCGCCTCGTGCGACTGGGACCGCACCGCCTTCACGATGGACGAGAAGCGTTCGGAGAGCGTCATCAAGGTCTTCGTTGACCTCTACAACAAAGGGCTGATCTATCGCGGCCTCCGCATGGTGAACTGGGACCCGAAAGCGCTGACCGCCCTTTCTACCGAAGAGGTGATCTACAAGGAAGAGCAAAGCCATCTGTTCCACCTGAAATACTACGTAGATGGCCTAGTTGAACTAGATAATCTAGAAGAACTAGAAAACCAGGGCAACATCATCCACCGCGATGAGAAGGGCTTCTACGCCGTGGTGGCCACCACGCGCCCTGAGACCATCATGGGCGACACGGCCATGTGTATCAACCCCAAGGACCCGAAGAACCAGTGGCTCAAGGGCCGCAAGGTCATCGTGCCGCTGGTGGGCCGCGTGATTCCCGTGATTGAGGACCGCTATGTGGACATCGAGTTCGGTACGGGATGTCTGAAGGTCACTCCGGCTCACGACACGAACGACTACATGCTGGGCAAGACCCACAACCTGGAGACCATCGACATCTTCAATGCCGACGGCACGATCTCGGAGCAGAGTCCCATCTACGTGGGTATGGACCGCATGGACTGCCGCAAGCAGATTGCCAAGGATTTGCAGGAAGCCGGCCTGATGGAGAGAATTGAGGACTATGTCAACAAAGTGGGCTATTCAGAGCGCAATCCCGACACGGCCATCGAGCCCCGACTCTCGCTCCAGTGGTTCCTGAAGATGCAGCATTTTGCCGACATCGCCCTGCCTCCCGTGCTCAACGGTGAGCTGAAATTCTATCCCCAGAAATACGTAAACACCTATAAGAACTGGCTGGAGAACATCCAGGACTGGTGTATCTCGCGCCAGCTTTGGTGGGGACACCGCATCCCAGCCTATTACTATAATGAGGCAGGCGACTTCGTGGTGGCCGAGACCCGCGAGAAGGCGTTGGAACTGGCTCAGCAGAAAGACCCCTCGGTGACGGATGCTGACCTGCGCCAGGAAGAGGATGCACTCGACACGTGGTTCTCCTCATGGCTCTGGCCTATCTCGCTCTTCGACGGCATCAACAACCCCGGCAACGAGGAACTGAACTACTACTATCCCACCAACGACTTGGTGACCGGTCCCGACATCATCTTCTTCTGGGTGTCGCGCATGATTATGGCCGGCTATGAGTTTGTAGGCAAGATGCCTTTCAAGAATGTCTATTTCACAGGTATCGTGCGCGACAAGCTCGGCCGTAAGATGTCGAAGAGTCTCGGCAATTCGCCCGACCCCATCGAGCTCATCGAGAAGTTCGGAGCCGACGGCGTGCGCATGGGTATGATGCTCTCCGCTCCTGCCGGCAACGACATCCTCTTCGACGAAAGCCTCTGCGAGCAGGGCCGTAACTTCAACAACAAAATATGGAATGCCTTCCGCCTGGTGAAGCAATGGCAGACGGCCGACATCCCCCAGCCCGAGGCCTGCAAGACGGCCGTGAGCTGGTTTGAGGCCAAGCTCCAGGAGGTGAACGCCGAACTGAACGACCTCTTCTCGAAATACCGCATCTCGGAGGCCCTGATGGATGTCTATCGCCTCTTCTGGGATGAGTTCTCCAGCTGGTATCTCGAGATGGTGAAGCCTGCCTACCAGCAGCCCATCGACCAGCTTACCTATGATGCCACGCTCAGATTCTTCGAGAACCTGCTCGAAATGCTCCATCCCTTCATGCCGTTCATCACGGAAGAGCTCTGGCAGCATATCTACGACCGCAAGGAAGGCGAAAGCATCATGGTGAAGGTCATGCATATCGACGCTCCCACCGAGGAAGGACGGAAGCTGGTGGCCGATATCGAGCTCGTGAAGCAGATTACCTCTGGCGTTCGCGCCGTGCGCAATAGCAAGAACATCCCTCAGAAGGACGCACTCGAGTTGCAGATGGTTGGCAAGAACAACTTCGAAGCCTATTCCGACGTGATCTGCAAGATGGCCAATCTGAAGGCTATCAACGTTGTTGCCGAGAAGGCTGCCGACGCCTCTGCCTTCATGGTAGGCACCGATGAGTTTGCCGTTCCCCTCGGCGACATGATCGACGTGGCTGCCGAGATTGAGAAGCAGGAGGCCCAGCTGAAGCATCTCGAAGGATTCCTCATGGGCGTGATGAAGAAGCTCCAGAACGAACGCTTCGTGGCCAACGCTCCCGAGGCCGTCGTTGCCCTTGAAAGAAAGAAGCAGAGCGACTCCGAGGAGAAGATTGCCGCGCTGAAAGAATCAATTGCTGAACTGAAAAAGAAACTTTAAAGCCGTATGAAAAAGATCCTTGGTCTGCTGATTATTGTCTGCACGATGATAAGTGTTGTCGGTTGTTCGGAGGCCGAGGACCTTGACACTATCAACAAGCAGACCGTGTTTGTTTATATGCCTTGGACGGGTTCTTCGTCAAATCTCTATAAATACTTCACGGCCAATCTGGACAGCATCTATAAGGGTATCTCGAAGAAAGGCGGATTAGGCACAAGCCGCCTGGTGGTCTTCCTGAGTGAGTCGGCCAGCCGTTCGTCTCTCTTCGAAGTGACCTACGATGGAAGCAAGATTCAGAAAAAGACGCTGAAAGACTATTCTGGACACGATTACACCACGGAAGAAGGGTTCACACAGCTGCTCAACGACGTGAAAGGCTATGCCTACGGCCTGAACTACGCCATGATCGTAGGTAGCCACGGTGTGGGATGGACTTTCAAGGACGACTGGACAAACTATCCCTATCGTGCCAAATCCTTTGACGGCCCTACAGGCGACATACGCATCCCCTATGCTGACTACCTGCATGGCGAAATGACTGATGCCCATACCAGATTCTTCGGCAGCCTCTCGGATAGGAGTGAATTTTCCATGGACGTGCTTGCGCTTGCCAATGCCATCAAGAATGCCGGAATGAAGATGCAATACATCTATTTCGACGATTGCTACATGGCAAACGTGGAGGTGGCCTACGAGCTTCGCGAAGTGACCAACTATCTGGTGGCATCCACCTGCGAGATGTTGGCAGCCGGCACTCCCTTTGCTACGTCGTGGACCTATATGGCCAGCGCCACTCCGAATTATTCGTCGATGGTAAACGCATTCGTGAGCTCATATAGCAGTTCTGAATATCCCTATGCCACAATGTCGGCCATCGACTGCCGCAACATGGATCAGCTGGCCTTGATGATGAAAGACATCAACAGCAACTACAAGTTTGACGAATCTAAGCTGGACGAGATTCAGAAATTGGACGGCTTCGAGCAGACCATTTTCTTCGACATGAGAAGCTATCTGGAGCATCTCTGCCCGAACACGAATTCCTTCAAGCAGGTGATGTCGGTACTCGAAAAGGCCGTGCCTTACAAGGACTACACGGAGAAATACTATTCCTATATTTATAATAAGCCGTTGACTTTCGACATCACCACGTTCTCGGGTATCACCATCTCCGACCCCAGCAAGAACGAAGTGGCCCTGAAAGGAAAGGAAAAGACTTCATGGTGGATAGCCACACACTAGCTATCCCCGCTATTCGTAGTCATCTACCACGCTATTCACGAAATCCATCATTGGCTTGGCGACCTTGAAAACCTTCATGGCTTCGTCGAGCCATTTTTCATTTTCGAAGAATGTGTCGGGCACTAACTTCCAACAACAATAATCCTTCATCCTCAGGTATTGTATAAATTCATAGTCGCGCGGAAAACCAGCGGGGGCCGACTTCAGATGGGTGATGCCGAAACCTTTCTTATCCACGGGCCACATTTCGCTTTCGCCCTGATGCACGTCTTCGGGGCGACCGAAGAAACTGACGAACTTGGGGCTTTCTACGATCTTGCGCCACGTGTCGATGTTGGCCATGATCTCATTGCGGCATGAGGTGAGGATATTCGTAGGCAACCAGTAGCTACCCACGGCCAGCATACAATTGCCCGGTTCGAGATGGATATAGTAGCCTCCGTGGAGCGACTTCTTGCCATGAGCGGAGATATAGGCACCAAGGTGCCGTTTGTAGGGCGACTTGTCGGGCGAGAAGCGCGTGTCGCGGTTGAACCGATAGACCGTATCCTTCACGGCCAGATGGGCTATGCTCTCATCGAACTCTGATATGCGCCCGATAGCCTGGGCTATACCGTCGTTGAAACTCTTACGGACGGCGTCGTATTCGGCCTTGTTGGCATGAAACCACTCTCGGTTATTATTGGCAGCAATATCCTTCAGGTATTGCAGGATTCTCTTTGTTTCCATCTTATTTGTTGATTTTACTGTTGTCAAGATGTTTCGGGCAAAAACCGTCGAAGGGGCATTGCTCGCATTTCGGCTTCCGGCTCTGGCAGATATAGCGGCCATGAAGCAGGAGCCAATGGTGGGCATCGGCTCGCTGATCTTCGGGTATGTACTTCTTCAGTTCCTCCTCCACTTTGGTAGGCGTGCTGGCCTTGGATGAGACCAATCCTAACCGATGACTCACCCGAAAGACATGTGTGTCAACGGCTATGGCACTCCGACCGAAGGCCACGGCCTGAATCACGTTTGCCGTCTTACGCCCTACTCCGGGAAGCTTCTGCAAGTCTTCCATCGTGTCGGGCACTTCACCGCCGAAGTCACTCACAATCATCTTCGACATCTCCGACAAATGCTTCGCCTTGGAGTTCGGGTAACTGACCGAACGGATCAGTTCCAGGATATCTTCCACATCAGCCCTCGACATGGAAGCAGCATCGGGATAATGGCTAAAAAGCTCTGGGGTAACCTGATTGATACGCTTGTCGGTACATTGGGCACTCAGAACCGTAGCCACCAAAAGCTGAAAGACACTACCGAATTCGAGCTCGGTAGTGACTTTCGGCATCTTCTCGCTGAAATAAGCAAGAATGGTTTCGTAGCGCTGCTTTCTCAGCATACCTTCTCCAGGCGTTTCATCATGACAAACATGAAGATGGCCGCAATGAGGCAGACAGCAAGGAACACGCTCCAGCAAACCCAGAGAGGAACGGCTCCCCACAGAAGTCCACCGACTACCACGAGCTGGTTACCGATGGCTGTAGCAACAAACCATCCGCCCATCATCATTCCCTTATACTTGGGAGGTGCGACCTTCGACACGAACGAGATACCCATGGGCGACAGGAGCAGCTCACCGAATGTGAGAATCAGGTAAACGGAAATCAGCAGATTAGGAGTGACGTCGGCCACATGAACGGCAACAGGATTGCCGTCGGCACCCATTACCGTCTGAGGCATGGGAAGTCCGAACGAACCGAATGCCATCAGGGCATAGGCCACAGCAGCCACAATCATACCGTAGGCAATCTTACGCGGAGCCGAGGGCTCTTTCCCCTTGGCGGCCAATGAACCGAAGATAGCCATCGATACCGGAGTCAGAGCCACCACATAGAAGGGGTTGAACTGCTGGAAGATGGGGGCAGAAACATCTATGCTGCCTGAAAGCTGACTGTATTTCCAGCATAGGAAAGCAACGGCAAGGATAACCACAGCACAGGCAATGCCGCGGCCCTTAGATGTCTTCGACTGGAAAACAGAGAACAGGCCATACACGATAAAGATGATAGCCACGAGATTCCATACGTCGAAGCACATGGCCTGCAATCCCGAGGCAGAGTTAGCCGTAAACTCATCGGCAAAATAGGTCAGCGAGAGTCCGTTCTGATGGAAGGCCATCCAGAAGAAAATCACGACTGCAAAGACAAGGCACAGGGCAACAATACGCTGCTTGGTCTCTTCCTTGCTCAGTTCCTCGACGGCCACATCGGCAGCCTGGTCCTTCTTCTTGCTTCCTCCCTCGGTATGACGGAACGTAGAGCGGAAGATGTAATAGATGGCTATTGACAGAATCAGCGACACACAAGCCACAGCAAACGAGAAGTGATAGGCATCGTTGCTGGAATAGCCCAGCGTGTTCTCGGCATACTCCTTAATCTTGATGGCGGCCGTGGGAGCAAACAATGCACCGATGTTAATGGCCATGTAGAAAATGGAAAAACCCGCATCGCGCTTGTCCTTATACTTCGGGTCGTTATACAAGTCGCCCACCATTACCTGCAGGTTGCCCTTGAACAGTCCGGTGCCGAAGCCAATCAGCAACAGGGCGGCCAGCATCACAATGAGGGCAAACGTGTTGCCTCCCAGGGGGACGCTCAAAAGCAGATAGCCTGCAAACATGATGATGATACCCGTGGTAACCATCCGACCAAAGCCAAACTTGTCGGCAAGCATACCACCAAACAGCGGGAAGAAATACACAAACATGAGGAAAGCGCTATAGATGGTACCTGCCAAAGCCGGTGACAATCCATAGTTTGCCCTCAAAAACAATGCAAACACTGCAAGCATCGTGTAGTAACCGAAGCGCTCTCCCGTATTGGCGAGAGCCAGCGCAAATAGACCTTTAGGTTGATTTTCAAACATAATTATTTTATTTTGTCGTTTTTAGTCCTAAATATATCAAACAGGTAAGTAAGTTTGACAACGATGTTACCGAAGTTGGAACGGCCGAAGAAGTCGCGCTTGCTATCGTGGTAGATGTTGCCCAGACCATAGTAATAACGGCCTTCGATGATGAAGTGACCCACTTTGGGATGCGAATACTCCAGGCCAAGACCTCCGGCTATACCGTAGTCGAACTTGTTCTCCACTTTCATCGTGTCTTGTTCGATGATCTTGTTCACGCGGTCGTCCACATTCCGCTTCTCCAGTTCAAAGTTTGATTTCACCTTCTCGCTCAGATAGAGACCAAACTGAGGTCCCACCTGGAAGAAGAAATTGAATCCCTTGCGTTCACGTCCCCAAGCCAGACGGGCCATGATGGGGAACTGGATATAGTTGAGAGTCTTCTGGAATTGCTCTTCGAGGCCTGTTTCCTGATTGATTACGGGCTTGTCCTCGATGTCGAGGATTTCCTCTTTCCATCCGATCTGCGAGAAATTGATTTCTCCATAGATGGAGCAGATAGACTTGAAATACTTCTCGCAAACATAGCGATAGGATAATCCGCCCGTGAGGCCGCCATGAAAAGTCTGCGACACCGTAGGCACGAACGAAACATTACTCAGCACATAGCCGCCATTCACACCGATGGCAAAATCATTACGATGCTCTCCGACCTGAGCCTCCAAGCTCAGGTGACATGCCATAAAGAGTGTCAGCAGAACGAATATCTTCCTCATCTTATTCATTAAAAGTTCACGATGGAGATTGCCCCATTGGTGTTATAATGAATGAACTGGAACACCTGATTCTGATAGCCGCCCTTCTTCCCTACTCTTTCGAAACGATAGGGGGTCTGAACGGACGGTTTCACGCTCTTGCTACCGTCGAAATTCTCGCCGTATTCATGCAAGCCGCGAATAAAGAAGCAAGCCTGGTCGTAGCCCGTAATGGCAAAGCGCGGAATATACTCTTCCATCATGGGTGCATGGAACCAGCGGTTATAGTCTTGCAACAAGGTACGTGTGTTCTGGGCTGAAACATTCAGGTAGAATGTAGCGGGCACATAAGTGTCATACTGAACGAATTTGGCCATGTTGTTACGCTCGTACATGAGCCATTCCGTATAGCCGAACATAGATATCTTCACGGCAGAGTTGTTCAGTCTCAGCTCGTCAAGCTTCTTGTATGCAGCCGTAAGCTCCGGTGAGCGGGCAGAATTGAGCACCACCACGTTGGGCTTGTCCAAGGTGAATGCTTTTACGAAGTTCTCGTAGGGAGAATTGAGGTTGGTGATGTTGTAGGTAATGCCCTTTTTCTCCAGAGCCTGACGAAGTCCTTGGGTGAAACTGCCCTTCTTGCTATCAGGATCATTACAATCGATAAATATCGGATGGTAACCGGCAAAACGGCCAATAAAACTCTGTATCGTCTTCTCGTTCAGCTTTTCGGGAGACTGATATACCTGAAAGATTTGCTGACATTTCGTGACATCGTCACCACTGATGGAGAAAGGTATCACCACCTTTATATTATAGGCCTTGGCAAACTCAGCCAGTTGCGGCACTTGCTTCGTATAGAGCGGGCCAAAGATGAGGTCACATTTATCCGCTCCTTCCATCAGCAACGTCTGACGGATATCTGCGTCAATGTTCACATTCCAGGCATGAATGTCAACGGAGATACCCTCCTTCTTCAGGTCGTCAACGGCAAGCAGAATCCCACGGTAGAACTCCACCATGCGCCGTCCGTCGCCATCCACGTCATGCAACGGAAGCATAATGCCCACACGCACTTCGCGCTTGCGCACATCCGTCTTGCCGGTTGCCATTACGTTGTTAATCACCGTGAAAACCATTAGTGCTATCAGCACTCCATATCTTAAATAATGTCTCATTTCAATAAATCTTTTAGATTTCGAATGCAAAAATACAAAAAAATGCGTATCTTTGCGCATTAAAGTCGAACTAAAATGAAAATAAAACAATTATTTGCACTTTCAGCGGCTCTTTTCATGGCTTTTCCAGCCTTGGCCGACGAACTTCCGAAAGTTTCTCCTACCGCCGAATATACAGATTCGCTCGGGCAGCTCAAGATACTTCACACCACGGAGTCATTGACAGAGCAGGCTCCCTTGACGCTAAGATTCCGGGCTAATGCCGAAAACACCGTCGGGTACACGATGAATTATCAGTGGTCAATTCATAAGACTGGCGACACGTCGTTTAATATCGTCAACTACAACGAGGAGTTTGAACAGACATTCACCAGGGCTGGTGAGTTTAGGGTAAACCTTGTCTATACATACACCGACTCCAACGGTAAACAGACTTCGGTCGAAACCGACTCTCTCCGTTTTACCATCAAGGAAAGTAAGCTGGAATTCCCCAATGCGTTCTCGCCCAATGACGACAGCTGGAATAATATCTATAAAGCCAAGGTGTGCCAAAGCATCGTGGAGTTTCGTGCCACCATCTATAACCGCTGGGGACAGAAACTATATTCCTGGACCGACCCCAATGGCGGATGGGACGGCACATTCAACGGTAAGCCCGTGAAGCAGGGAGTTTATTTCGTCAATGTGGTGGCCAAGGGAGCCGATGGCTACGAATACCATATCCGCAGGGATGTCAACCTGCTACGCGGCTACACTGACGGATCCAGCTCTACCAACACACCTTAAAAAGCATTTTCAGGATTTATACTTCATATGCAAAAAGAAACAGAAAAGATAAACGTATGGGGGGCTCGCGTCCATAACCTGAAGAATATCGACGTAGAGATTCCCCGCAATTCTCTTACCGTCATTACCGGCCTATCCGGCTCTGGAAAATCATCTTTAGCCTTCGATACCATCTTCGCCGAAGGTCAGCGTCGCTATATAGAGACCTTCTCCGCATACGCCCGCAATTTCCTCGGCAATATGGAGCGCCCGGACGTGGATAAGATTACCGGACTTTCGCCGGTCATCAGCATTGAGCAGAAGACCACCAACAAGAACCCGCGTTCCACCGTAGGAACCATCACCGAAGTCTATGACTATCTGCGCCTGCTCTTCGCTCGCGCAGGTACGGCTTATAGCTATATGACGGGCGAAAAGATGGTGAAATACACCGAAGAGAAGGTGCTCGAAATGATCGGACAGACCTACCAGGGGCGTCGCATCTTCATCCTGGCTCCGCTCATCCGTAATCGTAAGGGCCACTACCGCGAACTATTCGAAAGCATGCGCCGCAAGGGCTACCTCTATATACGCGTGGATGGCGAGGTGCTCGAAATACAACGGGGCATGAAAGTTGACCGCTATAAGAACCACAATATTGAAGTGGTTATCGACAAGATGGCTGTCAACGGACTCGATACCGTAAGCGACGACCGTCTGCGCAAGAGTGTTGCAACGGCCATGAAGCAAGGCGACGGACTACTGATGATCATGGATAAGGACACGGGCGAAGTGAAACACTATTCGAAGCGCCTGATGTGTCCCACCAGCGGAATATCCTATGGCGACCCCGCGCCCAATAAGTTCTCGTTCAACTCGCCCGAAGGTGCCTGTCCCGTATGTAAGGGACTGGGCTACATCAATCAGATTGACCTCAAGAAGGTGATACCCAATGACAAGCTTTCCATCCACGACGGAGGCATTGCTCCCTTGGGCAAATACAAGAACCAGATGATATTCTGGGAGATTGAGGCCATCCTGAAGAAGTACGACCTTGAACTCAAGTCGCGCATTGCCGACATTCCCGCAGATGCGCTCAACGAGATTCTCTATGGCTCGCTTGAGAATCTGAAGATTCCGAAGGAGGTGGTTCATACCACGAGCGATTATTTCATCAGCTTCGACGGCGTGGTGAAATACCTGCAAAACGTGATGGACAACGATGATTCCGCGAGCGGACAGAAGTGGGCCGACCAGTTTCTGGCCGAGTGTACCTGTCCCGAATGCAAAGGCCAACGGCTCAACCGCGAATCGCTTTCCTATAAGATATGGGACAAGAACATCAGCGACTTGGCCAATATGGACCTTGCGGAACTGAAGGACTGGTGCATGGAGGTGGAGCAACACATGGAACCCCAACAACAACAGATTGCGGCGGAAATCCTGAAGGAAATACGCACCCGCATCGACTTCATGCTCGAAGTAGGCCTCGACTATCTGGCGCTCGACCGTCAGTCGGGTACGCTCTCCGGCGGAGAAAGTCAGCGAATACGCTTGACTACACAAATCGGCTCACAACTGGTTAACGTGCTTTATATCCTCGACGAACCGAGCATCGGCCTGCATCAGCGCGACAATGAGCGGCTCATCACCTCCCTGAAGGATCTCCGTGATATCGGCAATACGGTCATCGTGGTGGAACACGATGAAGAGATGATGCGCAATGCCGACTATATCGTTGACATCGGCCCCAAGGCTGGTCGCAAAGGCGGACAAGTGGTTTTTCAGGGCACACCCGAGAAAATGCTTTCGCCCGATGCTGAAAAGACCCTTACCGCGCAATATCTCACGGGTGAGAAATCAATCGAGATACCCGCCAAAAGAAGGGAAGGCAACGGCAAGTTCATCAGTATCCGTGGTGCCAAGGGCAACAACCTGAAAAACGTTGACGTGGATTTCCCTCTGGGAAAACTCATCCTCGTGACGGGCGTGAGCGGTTCGGGCAAATCGACACTTGTCAACGAGACGCTTCAGCCGATTCTCTCCCAACATTTCTACCGGTCGCTGAAGAAACCGATGGCCTACGATTCCGTGGAAGGTATCGACAATATAGATAAGGTGGTCAACGTGGACCAAAGTCCCATAGGCCGCACGCCGCGCTCAAATCCGGCTACCTATACTGGTGTGTTTTCGGATATTCGCTCGCTTTTCGTGAATTTGCCCGAAGCAAAGATACGCGGCTATAAACCCGGTCGGTTCTCATTCAATGTGAAGGGAGGCCGGTGTGAAGCATGCAATGGTAACGGTTATAAGAGTATCGAAATGAATTTCCTGCCCGACGTGATGATTCCATGCGAAGTGTGTCACGGCAAACGCTATAACCGCGAAACGCTTGAGGTACGCTATAAAGGAAAATCGATAGCCGATATCCTGGACATGACCATCAACCAGGCCGTGGAATTCTTCGAGAACGTGCCTGAAATCCTCCGCAAGATCAAAACCATCCAAGACGTCGGACTGGGCTACATCAAGCTCGGTCAGCCCTCCACTACCCTATCCGGCGGTGAAAGCCAGCGCGTGAAACTGGCCACGGAACTTTCCAAGCGCGATACGGGCAAGACGCTCTACATTCTGGACGAACCCACCTCGGGACTCCATTTCGAGGATATCCGTATCCTGATGGATGTGCTTCAGCGATTGGTTGACCGCGGCAATACGGTCATCATCATCGAGCACAACCTGGACGTCATCAAACTGGCCGACTGGATTATAGACATGGGACCCGAAGGCGGACGCAAAGGCGGCGAACTGCTTTCTGCCGGAACGCCCGAGGATGTAGCGAAGAGTGACCGAGGCTATACGCCCCGATTCCTGCGTTCCGCGCTAAAACTATAAGAAAGCTGATGCCAAATGTGTCTTCAACGGATGATACTTTGGCTTCCAACGGATGATACTTTGGACTCCATCGGATGATACTTTGAAAGGCAACGGATGATACTTTGCGCTTCAAAGTATCATCCGTCAGATTGGGTATGTTATATGCTAAGCTCGTCTAGTACTTTGATCAGTTTGCGGTCGAATGGCTTATCGGTGCGGATGCACTCGCTGAAAGGAACATAGACCACTTCATTATTGCGTACGCCTACCATCACGTTGCGTTGTCCTTGCTTGATAGCCTCAATGGCACCCACACCCGTGCGGCTGGCCAAGATACGGTCGTGAGCAGAGGGAGAACCGCCACGTTGCAAGTGACCAAGAATAGACACGCGAACGTCAAACTCAGGGAATTCCTTCTTCACGCGGTCGGCATAGTAGAGCGCGCCACACTTGGGACTTTCGGAAACGATGACAATACATGACTTCTTCGACTTACGGATACCACGGCCCATAAACTGAGCCAACTGGTCAACATCGGTCATGTCCTCGGGGATAATGGCTGCCTCGGCACCGCAAGCAATAGCTGAATTCTGAGCCAGGAAACCGGCATCGCGCCCCATCACCTCCACGAAGAAGATGCGTTCATGGGAGTTTGCGGTGTCGCGGATGCGGTCCACACACTCCATAATCGTGTTCATCGTGGTGTCATAGCCAATGGTCGAATCAGTTCCGTAAAGGTCATTGTCGATTGTGCCCGGAAGACCGATGACCGGAAAATCAAACTCCATGCCGAAATTACGTGCACCGGTAAGCGAGCCGTTTCCACCAATCACGACCAAGGCGTCAATTTCTTCCTTTATACAGGTTTCGTACGCCTTTTGCATGCCTTCGGGCGTAGTGAACTCTTTAGAACGAGCCGTCTTCAGAATCGTTCCGCCACGGGTGACAATTCCACTCACGTCCTCCGTGGTAAACTCCTTCACTTCGCCTTTGATGAGGCCGTCGTAGCCGCGGTAGATACCTTTTATCCGGAAACCGTTGTAGATACCAGCACGCGTGACGGCACGTATGGCCGCATTCATTCCAGGGGCATCGCCTCCTGAAGTCAGCACTCCGATAGTTTTGATTCTCGACATAGTAATAATATTAATTTGGTTACATGTATCAGTTCATGAAGTAGAGCACGGCCATTCCCATCAGCCACGACAGGGCAACCACCCATCCCACATTGCGCAGATACCAACCCACGCGGATGTGTTCCATCTTCATCAGGGCCAATCCCGCTATGGAACCGATCATCAGCGTAGAGCCTCCCATGGCCGTGGAATAGGCGATAACCTTCCAGAAGACATCATTCTGAGGAAGATGTTGGAAAAGGGAAATGAAACTCATGGCCGATGCAAACGTGTCGAGCACCGTGCTGAAAGCCGCGGCAATTGCACCCATCAGCCATACATTATTTATATGATCCGTACACCAACGGCCAAGCCATGCGATGGCTCCTGTCTCATGAACCACTCCGATGGCAAGCATGATACCCATCACGAAAAGGGCCAGCTGAACCACTCCGTACTGAAGCACAAAAGGAACGCGCCGCTGAATCATCTTGTCAACATCATTCAGCTTGCGGTTCATCACCTCGTTCACGATCCAGAGCACGCTCAGCACGCACAACGCTCCGAGGAACGGCGAAAGTTTGGTGATGTTATGGAACGTAGGAATAAACCACAGACCGCCGATTCCCACAATGAGCATCACGAGGCGCTGCCAGATTTTCAGGTTCGTATCGTCGCCACGGTAAGGCATCGTGCGCCACTGGGAATCAATCCTTTCAGGCAACATGCGCGAAAGCCAGAACGTGGGAACGGCCCATGAAATGAGGCACGGAATCATGAGCGCCATGGAGAAATTGGTAGCCGTCACCCATCCGTTGGTCCAAAGCACGAGCCCCGTGGGGTCGCCGATAACGGTGAGTGCGCCTCCACAGTTGGCTGCCACCACGATGGCCGAACCATAGATCATCCGCTGGCGGCGCGCCGGAACAATGTCGTGCATGATCATCAGCATCATCGTGGTAGTGGTGATATTGTCCAGGTTGGCGCTTATCAGGAAGGTGATGGCCGTCATCAGCCAGAGCAGTTTGCGGCTGTTGCGCGTGCGCATCATCTGTGTCAGGAAGTCAAAGCATCCGTTATTGTTGAGGATTTCCACGATCGTCATCGTGGCCAGCAGGAAGAGCACAATCTCAGCTCCTCTTCCCACATAGGAAAGGAAGATATTGCTGGCGATGTATTCCTTCACGGCAACGCTGGTGGCATTGGCTCCGGCCAACCAGTTGATGTAATCATCGGGATGCTGGGCCATCACGTAGTCCGTGCCCCAGCATATATAGAGCACCCACCCCACCGTCCCGGCGAAGACCGCCGAGGCAGCTTTGTTGATGTGCGTGATGCTCGACGTGGCAATCAGCACATATCCAATCAACAATATGGCAATAATAATCAGTGTCATTTCATCCGCAAAGATAAGGATTAATTATGGAAATCTCAAACATTTGCCGCTATTTTTTTCAAATACGCCCGATTAGCTTGCGTAAAGAAAAGTATATTTCCTCCTGCATGCGGAAAAGTTTCCATGAAAACCGCAACGGCATATAACCGGGTTTCAATAGCAAGCGCAACGGCACTCCGTCGAAGTCGGCCCTCTGCCATCCTTGCCTGATTTGCAAGAGTGCGTATTGTCTGTCGGCTTCCGTCAGCAACGTGCGGTATCTGAAATAGTCCATATACTGGTCGATGACCGTCCTCCAAATCTTTTCGTTCAATACGTGTACGACCTCGTCCTTAACATCCATTGCCTTCAGTTGGTTGAGCAGGCTCAGCGTAGCTTTCATCTTGTCAAAGCGGCGGCGGCTTACGGCATGGGTCATGGACACCTCATGCTGACGGTAATAATAGATGCCTTCGCATGAACGGACTTCGTGTGAGACCAGAAAGTGAATACGGGTTGTGTTTTCATCGCTGAAGAGCATGGCGCTCTCGTCGTAGGGATACTTCTTTTGGATCGAGTTTCTCACACCATAGATACCGTGAATACCACTCCAATTAAGGCTTTTCCGGAAAGCCGTTTCACCCGATATGGCGCTGAAGTCATCCATGGAAAACTCTTCTTGGCGTCCATTCTGATAGAAAAGAATCAGGCGTAATAGCACGCAATCCGTTAGTGGATGACTTTCAAACTCGCTCACCATCAGCTGAAGCGCATCATCTGACAGATAGTCATCGCTGTCGAGAAAGCATACGTAGTCACCATCGGCATATTTCATGCCTTCGTTGCGGGCAGCGGCATGGCCTGAGTTTTTGGGCATCTGTCTTACAAGAAATCGGCTGTCACGCTGGGCATATTCTTTGAGAATCTCCAAAGAATGGTCGTTGCTCGCATCATCCACGCATACAATCTGGATGTCTTGTAAGGTCTGGCGGCAGAGGGAATCCAGACATTCGCGCAGATACTTCTCTGCATTATATACCGCCACAAGAACACTTACCTTACTCATCATGCCCTCCCTTCAATTTACGCTTCAGGCTATTCCACAAGGCAGTCTTCTGCTGAAGTATCTGGAGGGAAATGCCGGCGCTGGCTACAAAGAGCAACACGCCCATAGCCCAATACGTCCATCCATGAAGCGTCTGGGTCACGATATAGACGGCAATACCGATGGGCAGTTGCATCATCATGTAGCTGACCACCTGCCGCGAAAGGCTGTAATGGTATTTCTTGTAGGTGTAGATAAGCGTTGCCACGAAGTCAATGATACTGCATGCAAGTAGTGCAAAGCCAATGCCTTTCATGCCAAAATCGCCATAGAACAGGATAATCAGCAATACGATGGGTATGTCGTAGATAGCCTCAATCAACATATACGACAGGGAGTCGCCCTTAGCCAACGAAAGATACTGTACGGGCAGATTGACGGCGCGAAGGTAGAGTGCCAGCGAAGCAATCTGGACCATATCGAGAACGGGCATGAACTTTCCGCTATATAGCAGGGGAATGATGATCGGGAGGGCAACGATCAAGGCCACCACCATGGGCGACAGAATCAGCAGCGACACTTCAATCTGCCGGTTGATGGTCAGGTTGCTCGCCGCAACATCCTTGTTTACCGCTGAAAGACGGGGGAAGAAATCGGTTTCCATGGCCGAGAAAACCATACCCGCATAGACCATCGTCATCATATAGCCCGCATTATACAAGCCTACGGCATCGAGCGAATCCGTATAGTTCAGGTAGGAACGGATGATGAAATCGGCACCGCTGCCCATCACTCCCGCTATCACGAAAGCTACCCCCAGGCGAACCATGCTCATGCCCTTGCTGATGGACGACTTGCTGAACGACAACCGGATGGGATAAAGCCGAAAGCTAAAGATAATGACTAGCAGCATCTGCACGAATGCTAGCAGGATAAGCGAAGGAATGATACCCCGCTGCCCCATCAGATAAAGAATGGGAACGCTTATGATGACCGATAGGAATACACCATAGATGGAAATCTTGGCAAGGCTCTTCAGCCGGCGGGCTCCTTTTAGGATGGACAGTTCACCGCTCGTGACGGCCATCATGCCTACCACCGGCGAGAGGAGAATGAAATGGAAAATATGGTCGCCCCAGCTGAAGGTGAACCTGTTGAGCAACGGACTCAGCACGATACACAGCAATGTTCCGGCAAGTGCCGTGAGGAAGCTCCACGTGCGTACGGTCATCACCGTCTCATTGATTTTCGCGTCGTCACGCTCAAAAGCCTCCGACAAATCCCTCACGGCACTTGTGCCAATGCCGAGATTGGTTGAGTCGGAAACAAACTTGATCGTAGAACTGAAGAGCGACATCAAGCCCATACCCTCAGGACCCAGAATGAGGGCCACCAGTTTGGTACGCACAATCGAGACCAATATGTTGAGTCCCTGAATGCCGCCAAATATGCTGGTGTACTTCAAGACATGCTGATAGGCGCTTTGTTTGTTCTTATTTTCCATCTTCAAAAAATAAAACGCTCTTTTCAGTCTTTTATTATAAAATAATGTGTACCTTTGTGGCACAAATAACACATCCGATATATGCAGAATCAGAAACAACCGCTTGTCAGTTTCATCGTGACCTACCACAACGAGCCATTGAGTATGCTTCACGAATGTCTGGACAGCATCTTTGCGTTGACGCTTACAGAAGAAGAGCGCGAAATCATCATCGTTGACGACGGCTCTGATGAAAGTCCGCTTGGCGGTCTTCTTGACTGTCGTGACAAAATACTCTACGTCAGACAAGCCAACAATGGTGTAAGCGCAGCCCGTAACAGGGGCATCAGCTGCGCAAGCGGTCAGTTCATTCAGTTTGTGGATGCAGATGACACCCTCGTCGATTCAGGATACGAGCATGTACTCGACGTGGTGAGATACAGAGAGCCCGACATGGTTGTCTTCAATTTTACCAATGAGGAAGATGACGTAGATACCCCCTACCTCTTCAACGGCCCTTATTCCGGCAGCGAGTATATGCAACACAACAACCTGAGGGCTTCTGCCTGCGGCTACATATTCAAGAAGAAGTTGCTCATGGACCTGCGTTTTACCGAAGGACTGGAATATGGCGAAGACGAGAAATTCACACCCCAGCTGATCCTACGCACCGAGAAACTGTACGCCACAGATACCGTTGCCTACTTCTACAGAATCCACGATGGGTCGGTAACCCACAAGGACACGTCGCGTGCACTTGCCAAACGATTCAAGGACAGCGAAGACGTGATACTCTATCTTAACCGATTGTCACAGTCGCTTCCTACTGCTGAAAGAGTCGCCCTGCAACGGCGCGTGGCTCAGCTCACGATGGACTACATCTATAACATCATTACGAAGACCCACTCCGAGCATCAGCTTGAAGAACGACTCAAGCGACTGGAGAAGGAAGGACTCTTCCCCCTGCCCGACAAGAACTACACGTCAAAATACAAACTCTTCGGTAAGATTATCAAGCACAAATTCGGCAGGAAGATGATGCTTTATCTGCTGGGAAGGCTTTAATCAATTGAGGACATGGAGAACATGATTTCCGTCATAGTCTGCACCTACAATCAAGAGGACACCATCGGCCGAACGCTCGACAGTATCCTCAGTCAGGAGTGTCATCTCCCCTATGAGATTGTCATCGGTGAAGACTGTTCCACGGACGGAACTCTTGCTGTCTGCAATGCCTATCAGCAAGCGCATCCCGACAAGATCAGAATCCTTGCCAACAATCCCAATAAGGGCATCCAAAACAACTATTTCGATTGTCTGCTCGCATGCAAAGGGGCGTACATTGCTGATTGCGCGGGTGACGACTACTGGATAGACAACCAAAAGCTGGAAAAAGAACTGCTTATTCTTGAGAATCATCCTGAAGTGACTTTGGTTCACACAGACTGGCAAATCGCATCACAAACCGACGGCGCAGTCCGGCCTGCTGCTCCGCAACACTATTCTTCACCAATCACCGACGGCAAGATGATGCTCGAAGACATCATCACCCAGACCTCAAGGCCCATTATCCACTTGTGTACTTCCCTTTATCGCAAAGATACCTTCCTGAAGGCTTACCAGAAAGATGAGTATCTCTTTCGTAATCAGGGCTTTGGATGCGAAGACCTACAGCTTTCGTTCATAATGGCATCAGCCGGGGAAATAGCCTATCTGCCTGGTATTACGCTGAACTATAACATGAGTGATGGTACTATCTCGAACCAGCCAGATGAAGAAAAGCAGTTCCGCTTCATGGAACAGACCACTTCGCTTCGGGTTTATCTCGCCAATCGCTATTACAAAAGGACTGAAAAAATTGAGGCACACCTCAGCAAAAGGCTTTTTGCACTCTACATGCACGCATTCCGCTCTCATAACAAGGCGCTCGCCTCAAAGGCTACACATCTGGGGAATCAGTTGAAAATTAAGAATACAGCCCTTACAAGTTTGGTAAGGACGGTCATGAAGAGTGAACTGCTTTGGAATGTGGCGCTTATAATAAGAAAGGTGGCGGTTTGCCTGAAACGCCTTTAGCCTTCCACGACCTCCTGGAACAACTGTTCCAATTCACGGGCAACGGCCTTGGGAGAAAACCTGCGCGTGATGATTTCCGACACTTCCCGTCCATCGTAATCCTGACGGCTTACCTTTTCCATCATACGGGCAAGCGCGTCTGCATCGCCTACGGGAACGATATGGCAACCCTCCCCTATCCGCAATGAACGGGGAGTCACTTCTGTTGCAATAACCGGAATGCCCGTACTCATAGCCTCCATGAGGCTCAAAGGCTGCACCTCGCTCTTGCTCGCAAGCACCAAGGCATCAGTATTGTAGAGCAAATCACGAACAGCCTGCCGGCTGATGCGCCCATGCGGATACACGTCGTGATGACGGCGATGAGCGGCAATCATTTGGCGACAAGCCTTGCTGTCGGTTCCGCCTCCTGCAATATCAAGCGTGGTGCTAGCGGGAAGTTGGTCAAAGGCATCCAGCAGCACGTCGTATCCCTTCAGCGGCCAGAAATTGGCCAGACAGCAGAACCTGAATCCATGTTCCTTACGCTGACGTTCACGATAAGCAAAGAAATCCGTATCAATCATGTTGGGAATATACTTCCAACGATAATCTTTGCCGAAAACAGGCGCAAGACTCTCAACCAATTCTTCCGAAACGGTAACCACACGGTCGGCATGCTCATAGGCCTCGCGAAGCATCGGCACGAACCAGCAGCCTTTAAAGTCGGGACCGAACTCCTGCTCGTAGATCATCTTTGAGAGATGCTCCGTAATAATATAAGGTATGCCGTAGGCAGCGCTGAGTTGCATGGCTGCGCAGCCAGCCCACTTGCAACAATGTGCATGAATGACGTCCGGTTTGCCGTTGGCTTCCACATATTCAGCGAACAGCTGCTTCGTAGTGCGAATCCAGCGTTCTGCATTCAAGAGGTAACACTTGGGAATGCCACGCATATACGACTGATAGACGCTGACGCCGTCCATCTCCCGAAGATGGTGACGGTAAGGAAGGGTTATGAATTCAGGAATGCTCTTCTTGACAGAGAGCTGCACATTGCTGACGATTGCCACACGATGGCCCAAGGCCTGCAGCGCCTTGGCCTGCTCCAGGCAGAACTCGCCACCATAGGGAGGGAAAAAAGACGGAATCTCAACAATATGCATAGCGAATGGAATGAAAAAAGGGACGGATGCCCAAACATCCATCCCCGGTAATTTCTTACTTGAACGAAAGTAAGCGATTTAAGCCTCGGCGGGAGCCTCTGCAGGTGCTTCCTCAGCGGGAGCCTCGGCAGCAGCCTCTTCAGCAGCCTTAGCAGCTTCAGCCTCTGCCTTAGCAGCAGCCTCTGCAGCCTTCTTCTCGGCTACCTTCTTGGCGATGGCCTCGTTCACTTTCTTCTCTGCCTCCAGTTCCTTGGCGGCAGCTTCTTTCTTGGCCTTGCTCTCACTAGCAGCTACAGCGTCGAGACCCTTCTGCTTGTCAGCCTTCCAGGCATCGAACTTCTTCTGAGCGGCAGCCTCGTCGAAAGCACCCTTCTTCACACCTCCGCGGAGATGCTTCATCAGGTAAACGCCCTCGTTCTTGAGGATGTTGCGAACTGTGTCAGTGGGCTGAGCGCCTACTTCTACCCAATAGAGGGCACGGTCGAAATTCAAATCTACTGTGGCAGGATTGGTGTTTGGATTGTAAGTACCAATCTTTTCAGTAAATTTACCATCACGTGGTGCGCGTACGTCAGCAATAACGATGCGATAGACAGCATAGCCCTTGCGGCCGCCGCGTTGCAATCTGATTTTTGTTGCCATTTTCTTTTGTTTTTTGTTTAATGAGGTTTGAATTTTATGCTCCTATCTCGTAAGAGCGGGTGCAAAGGTACGAAGATTTGCTTAAACTGGCAAATAAATAGCCATTTATTTTTCACTCGGAGTGCAAGAAAGCGTAGCTTACGGTGCCATTTGGGTTGTGCAGGAAGTGGGCAGATGGTTTGCACAAATTGTGCAGATGCGTTGCACAAAGTGTGCAGATGATGCGCACAAATTGTGCAGACGCGTTGCACAAAAAGTGCAAACGCCTTGCACAGATATGAACAATTTGTGAACGGCTTTTGAACCTAGGAAAAAAGCCGTCGGGAGCATCATCAGACGAGCTCAAAGACTTCACTGGGCACCTTGCGTTTCAACACGTCGAGCAGGAAATCCTTTCCGGGCACGATGCCATAACTCTGAAGCGTCATCTCAACGGTCTTGCGTGCCAATTCGGGATGGTTGTTTTCCTCGCTGAGGTGACAGAGCCAGACATGACGCAGTTCGGGTGTGGCATTCTCGGCAAGCGCAATGGCGCATTCCTTGTTTGAGAGGTGCCCTTTCTGACTGTGTACGCGGTCTTTCAGATATTGTGGATAAGGTCCTGATTGAAGCATCTCTTCATCATGGTTGGCTTCGATAACCAGATAGTTGGCGCGGCTGATGAAGGGTTTGATGTCGTCGGTGATTTTTCCGGCATCGGTAATGAGGCAGAAAGTCACGCCATCGACCTCAATACAGTAGCCCATGCAGTCGGAACTGTCGTGAGGAACGGCAAAGGAAGTGACGGTGAAGTCGCCAAGTTGAATCGTTGAACCTTTTTCGAACACGCGTGCATTCTCGGGCGAAATCTTTCGGGCAACACAGTAGTTCCTGTCGATGCCCACATGAACGGCATGGGTGGTATAGACAGGCAGATTAAAATCATTGCTCACGACGCCAACGCTCTTCACATGGTCGGCATGGTCGTGAGTGACAAGCACATATTTCACGTCGGTAAGCTTCAGCCCGTGGTCGTGAAATCCCTTTTTCAGTGCCCGTATTCCTATTCCGGAGTCTATTATTAAGCCATCCCTTTCGGTAAACAGATAGTAGCAGTTGCCACTGCTGCCGCTTCCGAAGGATATAAATTTCAGCATTTTAGTTGTTATTTTGATGCAAAAGTACGTAAAATTGCCATGAATACCAAGAAAAATAGTTACCTTTGCATCACTTTTAAGAATTTTATATGAATTTAAAATATCTTCTCGCCTTTGTTGCGGCATTTGTGCTTTGCAGTTGCGACTCCACTTCTTTTATAAATGGAGAACGAAAGGCTCGTGCTGCCGTGGACAGTTTTGCCTTCTATTACTTCAACTGGCAGTTCCCGAAGGCCACGCGTTTTGTCACCGACAGTTCGCAGGTGTGGCTCCGTTATGCTGCCAGTCAGGTACATGAGGCTGACGTTGCAATCCTGCGCGACAAGGAAGATGCCACGATAGAAATCGATGAGATTGACGTCACCTCTTACAATGGACCCAAGGCGCGCATCACGGTAAACAATTTCCTGCGAATGGACACCATCGGCACGGAAGGTCATTTGGTTAAGAAAGCCTCCTTCATCCTACACTTGGAAGAAGTACCAGAAGAGAAGGTGAGATGGAAGGTCAGAATGGAAGGCCTACTGCAAAGTGAAAGGAGAAATCGCGACTGAGGCGCGGGTGGATGATGGCCCAGTGCTCCTGCTGGGTTTCGTAGGCAGGATTAATGGCTTTCATACCCATGTCGAAACGCACGATGAAATAATCGAAATTAAACCTCAGGCCAATACCGTAGGCTACGGCTATTTGCTTGTAGAACTCATTCCAACGGAACTTACCGCCAGGCTGTTCATCGTATTCGCGGAAAGTCCAGATGTTACCGGCATCCACGAAGATTGCTCCGTAGATTTTCCAGAAGAGCCAAGAACGTAGTTCGGCATTCAGGTCAAGCTTGATGTCACCGGTCTGATTGATGAAGTCGATACGCCCGTCGGTTCCCCTGTAGCTGCCGGGACCGAGTCCTCTCACGCTCCATCCTCTCACGGAGTTGGCACCACCCGAGAAATAACGCTTCTCAAAAGGCAAGACCTTCGAGTTACCATAAGGGTATGCCAGCCCAAGACGTCCGTGGAGCGCCAGCTGATTATGCGAATCGATTACGAAGAGATGGGTGTAGTCGATATCTGCCTTCACGTATTGGGCATAGGCAATCTTGAAGAGCGTGTACTGGCCTTCGTCGTTTTTGCTTGCACGGCTGAGCGAGCTGATGCCGTGAAGTAGGTTGCCGGCGGTTTCCAGACTGGTGCGCAACACGTTAGAGCCGTCGTTGTAGGTCATGCCGACGCCGGTCTTCATGATGAAGAGATCCTCGTAGTTGTAGCGCAGGATGGCATTGCGGCTGCTGGCATTGTCTAGATAATCCTTTTTGAAAGTTTCGGATATCCAAGGCATATAGACATAGTTGAGGTCAATGAGGTCGAACCTCCACGTTGTGTTTTTATGCACGGAACTCCCCCATCTGTAGCGCCAGGCCGTAGAGAACAGACGGCGGTGAAACTCGGGACGATTCTGCATGTTCCATCCTACGCGCAATTCCGACGTGGCCTGTGAATAGATCTTCCGCACCCTGGCCGGCAGGAATGGCGCAAGCAGTCGTGGAAACTGCAAGCTGGATTCCAGATTGTATTCCACGTAGTTCTGATTCTGATAGCCTTCCAGTCCGGTGATGGCTTCATAGGCTCCACGCAGCTCGATGGAGAAAGTCTCGGAGCCTCGGAACACATTGCGGTTGGTGTATGTGACGGAAAGTGCAGCTCCAAGGTCACCGGCAGTATTCGTGCCTTCGGGCTGGAAACTGACGGAATTGGTCTTGTTAGGACTAAATAGGATATTACAGTCAAGCAAGGTCGTGTCTGGCACTTCGGCCATACGGATATTGGTATATTTCAGCGCGCCCAAACGGCCCAGTGCGTTGTAGGTTTTCTGCAGGTCGTCAACACAGAACGGTTTCCCTTCCTCCATCCAGGTATTGTCGCGCAGCACGCGTCTTCTCAACGGCAACTCAGTGGAATCTTCATTCAGGTAGTTCACCTTTCTTATATAATAGCGTGGATGGAGTTCTTCTTCCGCATTGCTGTTGGCACGGTATTTCTGCAGATGCAGGGTGAGCCATATATCCTTGCCGCCACGAATCGTGTCGGCCGTATATCGGATGAAATCTTTATGGAAGCGATAATAGCCGCGATTGTTAAGAAACTGAGTGATGCGTTTGCGCTCCTGATCCAGGGTGTTGACCGTAAACTTGCTTCCGGCACGGAGTGCATCCTTGGTGAACGCCGGATCATCGAGCAGCTTTGCGATGGAGTCGTCGGCAATATCGTAAGTGATTTCCTTAATAAGATAAGGAATGCCAGGCTTCAAAGTATAGACAACATCGAGTTTATGGCGACGCGTATAGGTATCCACATCCACCTGGGCATTCATGTAGCCCATGTTCTGGAGGGCCAGACGGAGGTCTTCGCTCGTGAGGCGGGCTTGGAGTGTATCAAAGATAACGGGTGCTTCACCGATGTTCTGGAGTGTGCGGTTAAGCCATTTCGTAGTGTCACGCCCCGAAAGAGAGTACATTCCGAGAGGAACCTTGAAGAGCGAGAACCATTTGGAATTACCTTTCTGACGGATATATGGCTCCAAGGAAGCTGGATCGAGGCCCGGCTCCTCGCTTCGGATTTCAACCTTATGAAGCATATACTGACCATCGGGCACGAACTTACCTGCCGAACAGGCATTAAGCAATGCCAGGGCGACAGTCATTAGCAGTGATATGGAAAGTTTATTCTTCACTTTAACGGAAATTTCGTTGCAAAGGTAATATATTTTTTGTACTTTTGTGGCCGATGATCAGTAAAAATCTCATAAAACTCATAAAGAGCCTTGAACTAAAGAAGTACCGCAAGCGTGAAAAGCTGTTTGTGGCCGAAGGTCCTAAAGTGGTTGGCGACATCATGGCGCTGACCGCTCCGCAACGCATCATTGCCACCAGCGGATGGTATCAGGCAACGCATGTGGCTGAGGATATCGTTGTCACGGAAGAAGAGTTACGGAAGGTGAGTTTCTTGCAACATCCGCAAGAGGTAATGGCACTTTTCGAGCTGCCAGAATCGGAAGGGGTGCCTTCAGAACAACTGCGCGACAATCTCACATTGGCACTCGACGACGTGCAGGATCCTGGAAATCTGGGCACCATCATACGACTGGCCGACTGGTTCGGCATAGAGCATATCGTATGCAATCTTGGCACGGCTGATGCCTATAGCCCAAAGGTTGTGCAGGCTACGATGGGAAGCATCGCCCGGGTGAAGCTTTATTATACCGACCTCGCGGAATATCTTGAAGGGCTTCAGGATGCAGTTCCCGTCTATGGCACGTTTCTCGACGGCAACAATCTCTATACGGAAGAACTGTCAGCGGCAGGCATCATCATTATGGGCAATGAAGGCAACGGAATCTCTGAGTCGGTGGAACGCCACGTCACGAAGCGCCTGCTGATACCCTCCTACCCTGCCGAACGACCCACGGCAGAAAGCCTGAACGTGGCAATTGCCACGGCCATCACCTGTGCAGAGTTTCGCCGAAGGAAATAATTGAAAGGCTGCTCAGTCAGACCTTTTCGTCGTTGAAGAGGTCGTTGATTTCGAGAATCTCGTCATCATCAAACCATTGTGAAAGTTTGGCTTTGGCCTTTGCCTTCACATCGTCACTCACTTCACCCCATACTTTCTGAAGCACGAAGATAAGCACGCCGAGATCATCAGTCAGTCCCGCAATGGGAATGGCATCGGGAATCACGTCGAGCGGACTGATCAGATAGCCTAAGGCCCCGATGATGATGGCTTTCTCCTTGACACTCACCTTATCACTCTGGAGCGTATAGAAAAGGATAAGGGCCGCATAGACAAGCTTCGCACCGGCACGCTTGGCTATGCGGGAAATCTTCTCAACAAATTCACCCTTGGTGAACTTATTGCTGTATTGCATGAAATCAGGTATCTCCATATTTATGTATCTATAACGGTGAAACTCTAAATATATTATATGTAAAAGAGAAAGCAGTGCTCCCGTAAGCCGGGTTCTGTTTTAATGTCTGCCATTTATCTAGGCCATGGGTCGCCCCAAGGCTCAAGCATTCTACCCTCCATTGCATCCGCCACTTTCTCCAATGAAGGAGAGTTTACGGATTCAGGCGGACAACCTTCAGGCAATGGTTTACGCGAACTTGCAGCTCCCAGATGGCACAGCCCGCCGATCACCCGGCGGCTGGTGGTCTCTTACACCACCTTCTCACCCTTACCCTTACGGGCGGTTGTTTTCTTCTGCCGACACCTGCTGTCACCAACAGCTTCTGTTTTCGGAAGTGGGATGTCCTTTGCTGCCCGGACTTTCCTCCCGTCAACGCCGTACAAACATCTTTAAAGACGATGCGCGCGAAGACCAGCGGCAGACCGGAGCACTGCTTTCAAGGTGCAAAATTACGAAATTATTTCATTAAACGAATGTAAAAAACCGACTTTCTCTCGCAAATATCTTTTAATTGGTGCTTTTATAGTGTTAAAAGTGGACAAAACAATACGACAATTTGGCAGATTAACAATTTTTGCGCCTATTTTTGCAACCGTCAAAAACGAAGTTCAAGACTTCTGAAAGCAATAAACAGAAACATCAAACAAAAAACTGAAAGAATATGAAGAATGTAAAGAACTATCTTGTTTATGCAAGCTGCATTGTAGCCATTGCTTTCTCTGCAGCATCATTTGCCAAAGTTTATGCAGTGAAGGCTCCCTTCGCCGCAAGTTCACCTGCTCCCGCTGTAGGCCAACCCGTTGACCTCACCTATGCCACAGACAAGGCCCTGCCTTCGGTAGTGACCGTTCGTGTGGTGCAGAATTCCAAGACGCAGACCGTAGAGGTGGAAGATCCGTTCAGCGACTTCTTTGATCCGTTCGGTTTCTTCGGACAGCGCGGACAGGGTAACAACGGCCGACACAAGCAGCAGGTTCAGACCCCGAAGCGACAAGGTTCAGGTTCGGGTGTTATCATATCCAACGATGGTTATATCGTGACCAACAACCACGTGGTGGAAGGTGCAGATGAAATTACGGTTATCCTGACCGACAACCGTGAATTCTCTGCAAAGATCATCGGTCTTGACGCCAGCACCGACCTCGCCCTGATCAAGGTCAGCGGCAAGGATCTTCCTGCCATTGCCATCGGCGACAGCCAGAAGCTGCGTATCGGCGAATGGGTTATTGCCATCGGTAATCCTTTCTCCATCGGAACTACCGTGACGGCTGGTATCGTTAGTGCAAAGGCCCGTTCCGTAGGCAGCGGCGGCAATGCCGTGCAGAGCTTCATCCAGACTGATGCTGCCATTAACCGTGGTAACTCTGGCGGTGCGCTTGTCAACACGAGCGGTGAGCTGGTAGGCATCAACTCTATGCTATATTCTGAGACCGGCAGTTACAGCGGCTACGGATTTGCCATCCCGACAACCATCATGAACAAGGTGGTGAGCGACCTGAAGACCTACGGTACCGTGCAGCGTGCGCTCATCGGTATTGCCGGAAGTGACCTCAACAACTATACCGACGGACTGAAGCAGCAAGGCAAGGAAGTGCCCGACTTCGGAACCGTGAACGGTATCTACGTGGCTGAAGTAACGGAGGACGGTGCTGGTGCAGCAGCCGGACTGAAGAAGGGCGATGTGATCACGGCCATCGACGGCAAGCCCCTCTCAAAGATGGCTGAGCTCCAGGAGTATCTCACCAACAAGCGCCCGGGCGACAAGGTGACCATCACCTACCTGCGCGAGAAGGCTAAGAAGACTGCCACAGTGACACTGAAGAACGCACAAGGCAACACGAGCGTGATGAAGACAGCTGACCTCGACGTGCTGGGCGGTAACTTCCGCGAGGTGACCAAGGAGCAGAAGGAGCAGCTGAACATCAGCTACGGTCTGGAGGTGCTCAAGGTGAACAGCGGTGCGCTGAAGAGTGCAGGCGTTCCTAAGGGATTCATCATCCAGAAAGTAAATGACCAGCCGATGAAGACTATCGAACAGCTTCAGGAGGCCGTTAAGACAGCCTCTACGAGCAAGGAACCGGTGCTCTTCATCCAGGGAATCTTCTCAACGGGTAAGAAGGCTTACTACGCCGTGCCACTGGAAGAAGGTAAGTAAAAACGGTATCAAAACCATAGAAAAGACGGGTAATCAATACAGATTGCCCGTTTTTTTGTAAATAATTCCCAAAAACTTTTGGTTTTAAAACAAAAAGTTGTATTTTTGCGGATGCTTTAAAATCTATTGCTTCATGAGACAATTAAAAATCAGCAAATCCATTACCAACCGCGAGAGTGCATCTCTCGATAAGTATTTACAGGAAATAGGCCATGAAGACCTGCTCACCGTCGATGAGGAGGTGGAGTTGGCGCAGCGAATCCGCAAAGGTGACCGCAAGGCGCTGGAGAAACTCACCAAGGCTAATCTGCGATTTGTTGTCTCCGTAGCAAAGCAGTATCAGAATCAGGGACTCTCTCTCCCCGATCTGATCAACGAGGGAAACCTCGGCCTGATCAAGGCAGCAGAGAAATTCGACGAGACCCGCGGCTTCAAGTTCATCTCATACGCCGTGTGGTGGATTCGCCAGAGCATCCTGCAGGCCATAGCCGAGCAGAGCCGCATCGTACGCTTGCCGCTCAATCAGGTGGGTTCGGTCAGCAAGATCAACCGCGTGCTCAATAAGTTTGAGCAAGAGCACGAGCGCCGTCCCAGCGTGGATGAGATTGCCGAGAAGATTGACCTGCCTGAAGACAAGATCATCGATGCCATGAAGGTGAACGGCCGCCATATCAGCGTGGACGCTCCATTCGTGGAAGGCGAAGACAACAGCCTGCTCGACATCATGGTCAACGATGACGCGCCCATGGCCGACCGCACGCTCGTGATGGAATCGCTGCGCGACGAAATCTCACGTGCATTGACGCTCCTCAACGAGCGCGAGCGCAATATCATAGAATGCTTCTTCGGCATAGGTCAGCCGGAAATGACGCTCGAAGAAATCGGCGAGCGCTTCGGACTCACCCGTGAGCGCGTGCGCCAGATCAAGGAGAAAGCCATCCGCCGACTCCGCCACAACACCAAGAGCAAAATGCTCAAGACCTACCTCGGACAATAGGCGGGTCACATTTAAATATAAACAGACAAATATTTTAGCGTGAAAAGAATTATTATTTCAGGATTCATTCTGACCCTTTTGCTCTTCATGGGCCTACAGTCGCAGGCCAAGAACAAAATGGTCAAGACCTATGCGTTCGGCTTTGCAGCAAGCTTCAACGACTCTACTGTTTATTTTACTGATGTACAAGTACTTGACAGTGCATGGCTCAACGAAAAGAATAAATTCCTCGTGAGCCGCGACAACTATTCCTATCAGCTGCGCGACTATCTCGCAGAACATGGAATGCCTAACCGCACCTGCATCATCTGCTTCTCACCGAACGAGAAGAAAGCTTATAAGAAATACACAAAACTTTCGGCCAAATACACCAAGAAAGGTAATTTCAATGTGAAGCATCTCTCGCAGGATCAGTTCCGCTTCAAGTGTATCACTCCTAATGAAACACAGAATGCGGAAGATGAAATGACCAAGAAAGAGGCCCGGAAGGCTGCAAAGGTACAGCGTAAGGCAGCCAAAAACGCAGCACGTCCACCAAAGAAATAAAGCAACGCCGATGGACAGCATCAACAAGTTCCGCATTGCCGATTTCAATGTAAGCATTATATTCAAGGAGTCTCGCTACAACAGCATGAGGCTCCTTCCGTCGTTTGAGCCTTTTCGTGTAGAAGCATTTCCCGACAACAATTGTTTCTTCCAACTCACCGTTGACGACTCGCTGCCCGCCATCAAAGGCGAAGGACGCGAACGAATTGGAAAGTTCGACACCGGCAACGGCGACACCATCGTTGACCGGTTGCCCGATGGAGGTTATCAATACATCATCAAGGACATTAATGGCGCAGACTGCTGTCTGCTCCAGTCGAACAAGGACTTCAGCGACTGCCGCGTAGCCCTCAACGGCAACTACAACATGCGCTGCTTCGGACTCAACAATGCAATGATGCTCATCTTCGCCTTTGCAGGTAGTCTTCAGCAGACACTGCTTATTCACGCCTCTTTAGTCAGACAGAACGGATATGGCTATGCCTTCATTGCCAAGAGTGGTACGGGCAAGAGCACACAGGTAAGCATGTGGTTGCGCTACATTCCCGGATGCGACTTGATGAACGACGACAACCCCATCGTGCGCATCATCGGCGACGAATGCTTCATCTATGGCAGTCCGTGGAGCGGAAAGACGCCCTGCTACCGCAACGTGAAAGCCCGTCTTGGAGCCATCACCCGCATTGACCGTGCTCCTGAAAACAGTATCGAGAAGTTACCCCCTATTGAGGCTTTTGCCTCTTTCCTGCCCTCCTGCTCCTCCATGAAGTGGGACAAGGACATCTTCAATGCCATCTGCAACAACGTGACACGCGTCATAGAGCGCGTAGGCATCTACACACTCCACTGCCTGCCCAACGAAGAAGCAGCCCGCGTATGTCATGCTGCCATAGCCAAACACCCTAACACCTAAACAACCCAATGACCAAGATCCAAGAAGTACAGTTCCCCAATGCCATCCTGCTGCCGGAAATCGTGAAGATGCTCAACGAAGGCCACACCGTGACCCTCCGTCTGAAAGGTTTCAGCATGCGTCCCTTCTTGGAAGACGGTCGCGATAAAGCGCTGCTCACCAAGCCCGTCAATCCAAAGCTAGGTGATCCCGTGCTGGCCGAAATAGAGCCCAAACATTTTGTACTTCACCGTATCATTTCCATTCAGGGTGACGACGTTGTGCTTCGTGGCGACGGAAACTTAGGCACTGAGCAATGCAAACTGAAGGACGTTCAGGGAGCCGTCATCGGCTTCTACCGTAAAGGCCGCGAAACCCTTGACCGTACTGACGGTCTGAAATGGCGCATTTATTCCTGGTTCTGGACCCGTCTCTTCCCTATTCGCCGTTATTTGCTGGCTTTCTACCGCCGCATCTGGCTTAGACTCTTTTCTTGACGTAAGAATCATCGCAAATCCAAAGTATCATCCGACGGGCTTCAAAGTATCATCCGTTGACCTTCAAAGAATCAAATATCTTCCTGGCCTTCTTTCTGCATTAACGCTTCAGCAATTTCTTCACTGCTTTCAAAGCTTTCTTTGACGGGGCTTCACCGCTATAGGGTTGAAGATGCCATCTGACGCTCCACGTAAGACGTTCACCGGGAGCCAAGGTCACATAAGCACCTTGGCTTTCAAGCTCTATATAAGTCTTGCCACGGTTCACATAGACCTGTATCTCAGCCTCTCCAGGTGCCGGAGCATCGACTGAAAGATCCTCAAACTGCTTCACCAGGAGCAGCCCGTTGTTCAGATAGGCCAGCCAACCTTTGCCGTCGGCATTGATCTTACGGTTCTCGTTGGCCGTGTCGGTCTTATACCATGCGGCACCTTCGGAAGCAGTGAACGGCATCAGTCCTGCGGGAGTGATGCCAGCGACGGATGCATCGAAAAATATCCAGCCATCGTTGGGCACACGTGTAATCTCCCAAGGGGCCACTTTGCGGGATTGTTTGCCGGTATTGATAACGGAATAATCCACCGTGAGCGACTGGCTGCGCTTGTCGGTATGGAAGCGTTTGCTCACACGCATACCCAGACGTGCCGACTCGATGCTGGTAATGGTGAGCGTGTCACCGTCTTGATCGATACGGTAGCGATACTTGTCAAACTCTGGCACAGGTGGCCAGTTCCATTCCTTCTGCGGACTGGTCCAGAACGTGCTTCCAAAGGATTCGGGCATGCTGGATTGCGACAGCACTTCCTTGCCGTCGTAGCAGAGCGAGAGAATCTTTCCACCGGCACCGGTATCGACGGTTGCCGAGAGATGCCCCACTTTGAATTGGCGTTCTGATGGAGGGAAGATAACGCGATAGTGACCACTCAGATGCATGAAGGCGAAAAGGCGAAGCAGTCCGTCGTAGTAGGCATCGAAGTATCCGTCTTCGAAGGGTTCGTGCTTGGCTTCCCAAAGGGCTTTGATGAATTCGCGGCGCTTGTCGTGGCTGCACATCACGGATGCGGCTGCCGACGTAGCCACCAGTCCGATGCTGTGGCGCAGCTTGCGGAACCCGCCTGCCTGCAGAATCTCGTTTCCTTCAGGAAGTGAGCCGTCCACGCGGTATTGATCTACGAAGGTGTCTATGCCCTGCGAGTAGAGGAAGTTCTGAATGCGCTCGCCATAGGCACGCTGCCATTCAGCATCAGCGCAGCTCCATTCATAGTCGAGGGCAATGTTCATGGGCACGCGCCATGAATCATAGCGGAAATTATTGTTGCCATTCCTACGCGGTGCTCCTTCTGGACGCTGCAGCATACCAGGGAAGCGAGGCATCTGCATCTCAGAACCGTCAAACTGGCACTGGTCGCCGTTCAGGCCTGTCTGCTCATGCGTACACTTGTGAAGCAGCTCACGGCTTTTCCGGGCGCATTCCATCCAGTAGTCGCTGCGACCATCGTCAGCCCATTTCGCCCATACCTCATAGAAAGCAGGAATGTGGTAGCTGGGGTCGGTGAAGCGCTGACCGAAACCATCGGGCGTAAAGGTGATGAGCTTCGTCTCGGGGTCTATCAGATACATCTTGGCAGTTGAGGGCTGCTGGCCACCAAAGCCGCCAAAGCCTGCGGGACGAGGTTCAGGTTTATATTCTCTGGGTTGAATGCAATTTAGGATGTGTTGTGCCTCGGCCTTGTAGTTGATACCGGTGTCATTACCCCACTGGTTGGAGGCGAAGATCAGCGCGGTGATGAAATACAGTTCACCATCGGAGGCTGCGCCTTGGGCGTTGCGGGTGCCGTCGGTCTTGCAGCTCCAGGCGAAATATCCCTCACGCGGTCCTTCCTGATGCTGCATGTATTTCTTAGCCCAGCGCCACAGACGGTCGAAGATATCTTTTTCGCCCATCTCTACGGCAATCATCATGCCATACGACATACCTTCCGTACGTACATCGTGGTTCTTGATGTCGCTGACGTAACCCATGGTATCGCCAACTTCGAAATACACCTTGTTGGGACCGTGGAACACATCGTTGAACACTTCCTTCAGCTTCTGCTCCACCTCATTGGGTCTGTAGCCCATCTCAACGAAGAGGTTACGATACTGACCAGTCTCAAAAGCGCCCTTCTCCAGGGGAGCCTGCAGGCCTCTGGGCCATTGGGCTGCGGCCATCATGCTCCAGGCGAACATGGCCACGACAATAAGGCATTTACTTGTTTTCATATAGCGTATCAATGGTTTTTCAAAAAAACAACCCTGCAAGTCTTTTAAACTTACAGGGTTATTATCAGAAGTTGTAGTCGGTAAGGGAATCGAACCCTTATGCCAAGATTGAGAATCTTGTATCCTAACCGTTAGATGAACCGACCATCTATTCAGCTCTTCGACCCGTCCCCTCTGCGGAAGGAGGGGGATTCGAACCCCCGGTACGGTTACCCGCACGGCAGTTTAGCAAACTGCTGGTTTCAGCCACTCACCCATCCTTCCAAGGAGGTTCGTTCGAATTGCCGAAACAACTGATTTCTCAATTGCGAGTGCAAAGGTAGTGTAAAAAATCCGAACCGCCAAATATTTCCCGAAATATTTTTCAGAATTTTGACTCCACGGGGCTTCACCTTATTAATATATAGGGATTAACGATAGAAAAAGCGTGAGACAGGGGAATGCTCCCCTGCCCCACGCCTGAATGTTTACGAAAGGGCCGGATCAGAGGTTCAGGCTCTTCTTGATAGCCTCAATCTTGGCCACGGCATCCTTCGTGCAGCGCTCGTAGCATCCGGCGCACTTCATGGAAGGATCCTTCACCTCGGTGTAGAACTTGATCTTGGGCTCGGTGCCAGAAGGACGCACGCTCACCTTCGTACCGTCTTCGCAGAACCACTGCAGCACGTTGGAAGTATCAGGCATGTCAATCTTGGTCTTCGTGCCGTCGGCATTGGTCTGCTCCAAGGTCTTGTAGTCCTTCCAGCAGCACACCTTCGAACCGCCGAGTTCCGTGGGAGGATTCTTACGGAAGTTCTCCATCATGGCCTTGATTTCGTCGGCACCGGTCTTACCGGGACGAACCACATTGATGGTGGCCTCCTTCGAGAAGCCGTACTCCACGTAGATGTTCATCAGCAGGTCGTAGAGCGTCATGCCGTTATCCTTGGCCCATGCAGCGATTTCGCAGATGAGACAGATGGAAGCAGGTGAATCCTTGTCGCGCACCTTGTCGAACGGCAGGAATCCGAACGACTCTTCGCCGCCGCCGATATACTTCTTCTTGCCCTCGTTGATGCGAATCTCATTGGCAATCCACTTGAAGCCCGTGTAGCAGTCTTTCAGCTCCACGCCATTCTTCTTGGCAATCTCGGCAATCTCCTCGGTGGTCACGATGGTCTTCACGAGGAACTCGTTGCCCTTCAGCTGGCCGAGTTTCTTCTTGTTGGCGATGATATACCAGCAGAACATCATGCAGGTCTGGTTGCCGTTCAGGATTTCCCATTCGCCCTTGTCGTTGCGGCAAACGATGGCCAGACGGTCGGCATCGGGGTCACTGGCAATCACGAGGTCGGCATTCAGGCGTGTGCCCAGCTTCATGCCGAGCGTCATAGCCTCTGCATTTTCAGGATTCGGCGAAACGACCGTGGGGAAGTTACCGTCGATAACCATCTGCTCGGGCACCACGTGGATGTTCTGGAAGCCCCATGAGCGCAGAGCCTCGGGGATGATGACGCGGCCCGTGCCGTGCATCGGAGAGTAAACGATGTTGAGATCCTTGTGGCGCAGGATGACATCCTGGTCAACCATAGCCTCTTTCACGGCCTGCAGGTAGTCCCAGTCCATCTCACCGCCGATAATCTCGATGAGTTCCTTGTTGCCTTCGAACTTCACGTCCTGGATCTTCACCTTGTTCACCTCGTCGATGATGCCCTTGTCGTGGGGAGCCAGTACCTGTGCGCCGTCGTCCCAGTAAGCCTTGTAGCCGTTATACTCCTTGGGGTTGTGCGATGCCGTGACATTGACACCAGCCTGTGCGCCCAGCTGACGGATGGCAAACGAAATCTCAGGCGTAGGACGCAGACTCTCGAAGAGATATACCTTGATGCCGTTGGCAGAGAAGATGTCGGCCACCGACTCAGCGAACATACGTCCGTTGTTGCGGCAGTCGTGACCCACCACCACCGAGCACTGCTTTCCGGGGAAAGCCTTCAGGATATAGTTGGCAAAGCCCTGTGTGGCCATGCCCACGATATACTTGTTCATACGGTTGGTGCCAGCACCCATGATACCGCGCAGACCACCCGTTCCGAACTCAAGGTTCTGATAGAAGGCATCGATGAGGGCCGTCTTGTCCTCATTGTCGAGCATAGCCTGAACTTCTTTACGTGTTTCTTCGTCAAAAGCAGGTGAAAGCCACTCGCGTGCTTTTTCCTCGCACTGTTTAATTAATGCTTCGTTATTTTCCATAATAGAATTAGTGTAATTAGATATTTGAATTCTTTTGATTTGTGTACAAAGATAATGTTTTTTATTGTATCTGCGAAAGGTTCATCAAAAAAAGTTTTGATATTTGGATTTTTTGACGTAATTTTGGGGGCAAAAATAATAAACGGATATGGAAATCTATTTTACGGGAGTGATTATTGCCGTCTGCACGTTTCTGATTATCGGCTTGTGTCACCCCTTGGTGATTAAGACAGAATACTACACGGGGACACGCTACTGGTGGCTTTGGCTCGTGGGTGGAATCATTTTTATTTGCGCAGCATTCATCATTCCGAATGCCTTTGAGTCAGAAAAGATGGGCATTGTGATGTCTTCTATTTTCGGGGTATGCGGTGCTTCGCTGCTGTGGGGCATTGGTGAACTCTTTGCCCAGAAGAAGCGCGTGAAGAAAGGATGGTTCCCCATGAACCCCAAGCGCAAGCATGAATATGAAGACATGGACGAGAACGAGAGTCTCTGTCCCGTATGCAAGGACAATCCTGCCCATCCTGCATCGTATAAGGAGAAATGAAGACTCTGCTGATACTTGTAGGCAAAACGACAAATAAGCACTTCGTGGCGGGTATCAACGACTACGTGGAACGTATCGGTCACTACATGCCGTTTGAACTGGTAACGATCCCAGAACTGAAGAACACGAAAGCGCTGACGGAGGAATTGCAGAAAGAGCGCGAAGGCGAACTAATTCTCAAACTGCTGCAGCCTGCGGATACAGTGGTATTGCTGGATGAACACGGCGTGGAAATGCGCAGCATGGAGTTTGCCACCTGGCTGCAGAAGAAACAACTCTCAGCCCGTCGGCTGGTATTCATCATCGGCGGCCCCTATGGCTTCTCCCCTGCCCTGTACCAACGGGCCAATGAAAAGGTTTCTCTGTCGCGGATGACGTTCTCTCACCAGATGGTCAGACTCATCTTCACCGAGCAAATCTATCGCGCCTGTACTATTATTAAAGGTGAGCCCTATCACCACGAATAGCAACGACAATCATTATTACTCATTAAAGACATAAGACTATGGAAAGAACTTGGAGATGGTTCGGCAAGAAAGACAAGATTACGCTTGCCATGCTGAAACAAATCGGTGTGGAGGGCATCGTCACGGCCCTGCACGACGTGCCCCTCGGCGAAGTGTGGACACGTGAGAAGATTCGCGACCTGCGAGAGTATATTGAATCCTACGGCATGCGCTGGAGCGTGGTGGAGAGTCTGCCCGTGGTGGAGACCATCAAGTATGGCGGACCCGACCGTGACCACCAGATTGAGGTTTACAAGGAGAGCCTTCGCAATCTTTCAGCTGAAGGTATCCACTGCATTTGCTATAACTTCATGCCCGTGCTCGACTGGGCACGCACGGATTTGTTCCACGACAATCCTAACGGAGCCACCAACCTTTATTTCAACTATGCCGAGTTTGCCTATTTTGACATCTACATTCTGAAGCGCGAAGGCGCACGCGAAGAGTGGGCTAAGTTCAAGTTCCCCGAAGGATGGGGCGAAGGCCGCAACGTGTTGGCCGAATGCGATGAACTGGCCAAGACCATGACGCCAGAGAAAGACCACAAGCTGGTGGAAAACATCGTTATCAAGACCCAGGGATTCGTCTCTGGTAACTTCAGCGAGAATGACGAAGCTCCTATCCAGAAGTTCCGCGAGTTCCTTGATCTCTACAAGGGCATCGACAAGGCTCAGTTGCGTGCCAACATGAAATACTTCCTGGAGGCCATCATGCCTACCTGTGAGGAGTGCAACATGAACATGTGCGTACACCCCGATGACCCCCCAATTGAAATCCTCGGATTGCCGCGCATTGTACGTACAGAAGAAGACATCCAATGGTTCCTTGATGCCGTACCCAACAAGCACAACGGCCTGACTTTCTGCGCAGGCAGCCTTTCGGCCGGAGCCTACAACAACGTGGTGGAACTGGCCCGCAAGTTTGCTTCACGCACCCACTTCGTTCACTTGCGTTCATGCCACATCTTCCCCAACGGCGATTTCACTGAGGCCAGCCACCTGGGAGGACGTGCAGATATCATCGAATTGTGCCGTATCTTCGAAAAAGAGAATCCCAGCCTACCCATGCGCGTGGACCACGGCATGACCTTCACCGACGAGCCCGGCGGCATCATGGACGAGTCGAGCCACGGCCACAATGCCGGCTACACCCTGCTCGGACGTATGTTCGCCCTCGGACAGGTACAGGGAATCCTGGCCACCGTTGACCGCGAACTCGGCATTGAATACAAGCAACCTGGATTCTTCGATTAAAGAATTAATGGCCGATTGATGCGGCTATTCGGAAGATTTTTCGTACCTTTGCATCCGCTCTGCACGACAGCAGGGCGGATTTTTTAATAAAATTATGTACAAATCAATCTTTAACAAACGCGAGGTCTTGCGCTTTAAGCAGTTCAGCAACAAGGGCTATTCGCTCTTCAGCTGTCTGGGCCGCGAGGTAATTGTGGGCACACTGAGTGTGGCTACGCTCACCTACGCCAAAGCCGACGGCGTCAGCATCCGCACGGATCTGACCGAGAAAGACCAGCCTCAATATGAGGTCGTGCTCGACGACGTGGAAGTCTCGGGCTCGCGTGCCCCGCTTGCGTTAGGGCAAGCGGCGAGAATGGTCACTGTGCTGAGCCGAGACGAGATTCAGGCGGCGCCAGTACAAAGTATTAACGATTTGCTCAAGTATGCAGCAGGAGTGGATGTCCGCCAGCGAGGGCCCATTGGCGCGCAGACCGACATCGGAATCCGAGGAGGAACCCAAGAGCAAATCACCATCCTGCTCAACGGCATCAACATCTGCGATCCGCAGACCGGTCACAACAGTTTTGATTTCCCCGTAGATATCAGCGAGATTGAGCGCATCGAAGTGCTTGAGGGTCCCGCCGGCAGAGTCTATGGAACTTCCAGTCTGGCCGGAGCCATCAACATTGTTACCAGGAATTCCGGAAATCCTGGAATATACGGAACAGCAGGCTCATCCCGCGAAGCCACCCTCCACATGGAAGGCGGATCGTTCGGCTATCTCTCCGCAGGAGGCTACGGAAACATTACCCGCGGACGGTGGAGCAATCAACTGAGCGCTTCGTTCACCCGCAGCGACGGTTACAGCCGAAATAAGGACGGCGGACTGAACATGGACTACAGCGGCGGAAAAGCATTCTATCAGGGACGCTTCGAAGACCCTGGCCTGCAAGTGAGATGGCACGCCGGACTATCATCCAAAGGCTTCGGCAGCAACACATTCTATAGTAAAAAGTTTGACAACCAATACGAGAAGACCACCAAGTGGTTCACGGCCATTCAAGCTGAAACAAAGGGCGGCTGGTTCCACTTTAAGCCGGCTATCTACTGGAACCGCTCGCAGGACCGTTTCGAACTCATCCGCAATGCCTCGGACAAGTATCCGTTCAACTATCACCGCTCCGATGTGTTCGGTGTGAATCTGAACAGCTGGTTCGACTGGGCATTGGGCCGCACGGCCCTGGGTGCAGAATTCCGAAACGAGGATGTGATCAGCGGAAATCTCGGCGAACCTCTCAACCACACAAAACATATCAGCGGAACAGACCGCGACTACGAATTCGGACTTAACCGCTCCAACATCAGCTTCCATCTGGAACATAACATCCTGTTGAACCGATTCACGTTAAGTGCTGGTTTCATTGCCGTTAAGAATACATGGAACGAGATGAACTTCAAACTCTATCCGGGCGTGGATGCCAGCTACCGATTCTCTGAGAATTGGAAACTCTATGCCTCATGGAACACCTCGCTGAGGATGCCCTCCGTCACTGAACTGTACTACAGCGTGGGTGGACACAAGGCCGACAAATACCTGAAGCCCGAAGAGCTCTCAGCCTTAGAGACGGGCATCAAGTACCAGTCAAGAACGATGCAGGCCAGCATCAGCGGATTCTATCATCACACGCGCAACATGATCGACTGGATTATGAACACAACAGAGGCAGAACCCGTGTGGAAAAGCATGAACTACACGAAGGTCAACATGCTCGGACTGGAGGCCATCCTGCACCTCGATTTCAAGGAGTGGATGCCGCAGCAAGACTTACTGAAAAAACTTGACTTGTCGTATTGCTACATGAACCAGGAGAAAGACCAGAACGAAGAGCAGATCAAGTCGCAGTCGAAACTGGAATACCTGCGCCACAAGCTGGTGGCCTCGCTGCAATTGCATCTCGTCAGCCAGCTGAATCTGAACGTGAAATACCGTTTTCAGGATCGCGCCGGCAGCTATACCGACATGCAGGACCAAGTACAGGACTACGCCCCCTACTCGCTCGTGGATGCCCGCCTGTCGTGGAATGCACCCCGATACGATATCTATGCAGAAGCCAACAACCTGCTGAATAAAAAGGATTATGTGGATTATGGCAATGTACCGCAACCAGGATTCTGGTTTACGGCAGGCATCATTGCCCGATTCTAAAGTATCATCCGCTGCCTTCCAAAGTATCATCCGTTGCCTTCCAAAGTATCATCCGTTGAAGGTCAAAGTATCATCCGTTGCCTTCCAAAGTATCATCCGTTGAAGGTCAAAGTATCATCCGTTGAAAAGCAAAGTATCATCCGCTGGAAGGCAACGGATGATACTTTCGTTTTAGTCGTCGTAGATAGTGGAATCCTCTATGCCGGCTTCTGCAAGGGCTTCCTTGCGCTCCACGCAGGTGCCGCATTTGCCGCAATGATGCTCACCACCCTTGTAGCAACTCCACGTCTTCGTGTAGTCGATACCTAATTCCTTACCGCGGCGGGCAATGTCGCCTTTGGTGATGTTGGTGTATGGCGCCAGAATCTCGATGCCCGGGAAAGTGCCGGTTCGGGTGGCTTCGCTCATGGCCTTCACGAACTCCGGACGGCAATCGGGATAGATCGTGTGGTCACCCCCGTGATTGGCCATCATCACATACTTCAGGCCGCGACTTTCGGCCATGCCGGCTGCAATGGCCAGCATGATGCCGTTGCGGAACGGAACCACCGTGGATTTCATGTTGTCTTCTGCATAATGGCCTTCAGGAATGGCGTCGGAGCCTTCCAGGAGCGAACTTTTGAAATACTTCGACATGAATGCCAAAGGAATCGTGATGTGCTCAATGCCCAACTGCTGGCAATGATATTCGGCAAAGGGTATCTCGCGGTCGTTGTGATTACTGCCGTAGTTGAACGAAATGGCCAGCGCGATTCGCTCCTTGAAATCATAAAGAAGCGTGGTGGAATCCATTCCACCGCTCAGAATCAGGATACTGTCTTTCATTTCTTCTCTGCAATACATTCAATTTCTACGAGTGCACCCTTAGGCACGGCCTTCACGGCAAAGGCGCTACGAGCCGGGAAGGGCTCTTCGAAAAACTCTGCATAGACCTCGTTCATGGCCGCAAAATCGGCAATGTCGGCCAGCAGCACCGTGGTCTTCACCACATTCTTCATACTCAGTCCGGCAGCCTCCAGGATGGCCTTCGCATTGGTGAGGCATTGGCGAGTCTGCTCTTTGATGCCCTCGGGAAACGCTCCCGTTGAGGGGTTGATGGGAAGTTGTCCGCTGGCAAATACCAGTCCACCGGTTTCAATGGCCTGACTGTAAGGGCCAATGGCCGCAGGCGCATTATCTGTCTTGATTGCTTTCATATTGCATTTATTTTAAATATTCCGTGCAAAGATACGTGATTTTTACTGAAATCGGATGAAAAAAGTGTAAGGATTTTGGATTTTTAAAAATAATCTCGTAGATTTGCAAAATAAATCATACTATTTACAATAACAATGAAGAAAATCTCGCTATTTGCAGCCAGTGCCGTATTTGCACTCTGCAGCTGCATGGGAGGCCAGAACGGCAACATGCTCGGTTCCATTCTCGGAGCAGCCACCAATGCAAACACCATTTCAAACATCATCTACGACGTGATCGGTTACAACAAACTCACGCAGGCCGACCTCGTGGGCAACTGGTCGTACTATCAGCCCGGCTGTGCCTTTACCACGGAGAATCTCCTTGCCAAGGCCGGCGGACACATCGCCGCCACGCGAGCCAAGGAAGAGCTGACGCCGACCTATCAGAAACTCGGCATCACGGCTGCCAACACGTATTTCCAGTTTGCAGAGAACGGTCAGTTTGCCGGAAAGATCGACGGCCATCCCCTGAGCGGAACCTACACCTTCAACCCCGCAGACCAGAGCATCCAGATGAAGACACTGCTGCTCAACATCAAGGGCTACGTGAACCGCAATGCCCAGGGCATCTCCCTGCTATTTGAATCAAAGAAACTGCTTTCGGCCCTTCAGACGGTGGCTGCCATCAGCGGCAACACAACGCTCAACAGCGTAGGCGAACTGACCAAGAACTACGACGGCATACGCCTGGGTCTTGACTTGAAGCGTTGATTGACAGTATTAATTGCAAACCATACGTTACATTTAATGCGGCGAACTGCAAAAAAGTTTGAATTTATAAGCCCGGTGCTTACTAATTCCAACTTTTTATTGTAACTTTGCCGTGCTTATATAGAATAAGGTATTAACATCATAAATTATTAAGGTATTATGACAATTGATCAATTTAACTTTGCCGGTAAGAAGGCAATCGTTCGTGTGGACTTCAATGTGCCCCTCGATGAAAATGGTAATGTAACCGACGACACCCGTATCCGCGGTGCTCTTCCCACGCTGAAGAAGATTCTCGCTGACGGCGGTGCTGTCATCATGATGTCTCACATGGGCAAGCCTAAGGGTAAGGTTAATCCCAAACTGTCATTGAAGCAGATCGTTCCCGCCGTGAGCAAGGCTCTCGGTGTTGACGTGAAGTTTGCTGCTGATTGCGCCAATGCTTCAGAAGAGGCTGCTGCCCTGAAGATGGGAGAGGCTCTGCTGCTGGAGAACCTGCGCTACTATCCCGAGGAGGAAGGCAAGCCCGTAGGCGTGGAGAAAGGCACTCCCGAATACGACGAGGCCAAGAAGGCCATGAAGGCCAGCCAGAAGGAATTCGCCAAGAAACTGGCTTCCTATGCTGACGCTTACGTGATGGACGCTTTCGGAACAGCTCACCGCAAGCACGCTTCAACAGCCGTGATCGATGAGTTCTTCGACAAGGACAGCCGCATGCTGGGCTATCTGATGGAGAAGGAAGTGAAGGCCGTTGACGCCGTTCTCGGCAACATCAAGCGCCCCTTCGTGGCTATCATGGGTGGTTCGAAGGTTTCTACCAAGATCGGTATCATTGAGAACCTGCTCGGCAAGGTTGACAAGCTGATTCTTTGCGGCGGTATGACTTACACCTTCGCCAAGGCTCACGACGGCAAGATCGGTAACTCTATCGTTGAGCTCGACAAGCTGGACGTTGCCTTGGGCGTTGAGGAACTGGCCAAGAAGAACGGCGTGGAACTGGTGCTCGGCAGCGATTGCACCGCTACCAACGGCCTCGACTTCGGAACAATGACCGTGAAGGAAGGTGCTGAGATCATCACTTGCCCCGCCACTGAGGTTCCCGACGGATTCGAGGGCGTAGATGCCGGTCCTGAGAGCCAGAAGGCTTTCGCCAAGGCTATCGAGGGCGCCAAGACCATCCTTTGGAACGGTCCTGCCGGTGTGTTCGAGTGCGATGAGTTCACTCCCGGAAGCCGCGCTATCGGTGAAGCTATTGCCAAGGCCACCAAGGAAGGTGCATTCTCGCTGATCGGCGGTGGTGACTCCGTGGCTTGCGTGAACAAGTTCGGTCTGGCCGACCAGGTAAGCTACATCTCTACCGGTGGTGGTGCTCTGCTTGAGGCCATCGAGGGCAAGGTGCTTCCCGGTGTGGCAGCTATCAACGAATAATACAACTAACTTATTATTCAACTTATTTCAGGATTGAGGGACGGCTTTTCTTTGAGCCGCCCCTCTTTTTGGTGGGTACAAAGAGAGCCTTTCACCGTCATTTCATAAATAAAGACTAACAAATCAAAAAAACAGAATGAAGAAAATGAAGAAATACCATGGCGTGGTTGTGCCCATGGTGACTCCCGTAAGCAAGGATGGAAGTATCGACACCCTTGCCGTAGAACGTATTGTTGACAATATGGCCCGTTGTGGCGTGGCTCCCCTCATTATGGGAACCACCGGCGAAGGCAATTCCGTGAGCACTGAGGGCGGAGTGCAGATGATTGCAGCCGCCAAGAAAGCCGCTCAGGGGCGCGTCACCATCTATACCGGACTGGCAGGCAACTGCGTGAGCGAGCAACTGGCTGCCGCTGAGCGTTTCGTCGAGGCCGGTGCCGACGTGATTGCCGCTACCCTGCCCTCTTACTACGCGCTGACTCCCGCCCAGATGGAGAACTACTACCTGACGCTGGCAGATGCGCTCAAGGTGCCCCTGATGCTCTACAACATCACCATCACCACCCACATGAGCATTCCGCTGGACGTGATTGAGCGGCTGAGCCATCATCCCAACATCGTGGGACTGAAGGATTCGGAGAACAACGTGCCCCGTCTGGAAGAAGCCCTGAAACTCTTTGCCGACCGCGAAGACTTCTCATACTTCTGCGGATGTGCCGCCAATTCGGCCGTTTCGCTGAAGAATGGAGCCGACGGCATCGTGCCAAGTGTGGGCAACTATCTGCCGCAGATGTACCAAGACCTCTACGAAGCCGGCATCAACGGCGACATGGCCGAGTGCGAACGCCTGCAACAAGAGACCATCGAGATCGGCAAGATTAATACCGAAGGCCTCACCTTAGGCGAGAGTCTGGCCGGACTGAAAGTCATCATGAAGATGTGCGGACTCTGTGAAGAACACATGCTGCCCCCACTCACCGAACTGCAGCCCGAAGTAGCCGCCAGCATCCGCGAAAAGGCAGCCCCCATCGTCAATAATCTTTAACCCCAAAAGTCCCTGTATGTTGCTGTACCACAGCAACACTCCCGACTGCTAAAAACCCCTAACCTGAAAATGAAACTCCATTGGATTGATATGGTCATCGTCATACTGTCGCTCTTGGCGGCAGTAGGCGTTGGCGTATGGTTCTCGCGTAAGCAGAACTCCACCAAAGCCTATTTCGCAGCCAACGGCAGCGTGCCCGCATGGGCTGTAGGCATGTCTATGTTTGCAACCATTATTTCGAGCGTCACCTTCCTGGCCTATCCCGGAGCGGCCTATGCCGGCAACTGGATCCTGCTCGTGCAGGGCCTGATGGTGCCCATCGTGCTCCTCGGAATGATTTGGTTCATCGTGCCGCTGTTCCGCCGCGTCATCCGGCTTTCCACCTATGAATATTTCGAACGCCGTTTCGGAGCCCTGGCCCGCTACTACAGTTCGCTGGCCTTCGTCTTGGAGCACTTTGCCAAGATGGGAACCATTCTCTATTTGATGGGAATGGCCATGGCTACCTTCACGGGCGTTGACATTACCTATATCATCGTATTCATCGGCATCGTCATCATCCTGCTCACCTATCTCGGCGGAATGGAGGCCATTATCTGGATGGATGTGGTGCAGGGATTCCTGCTTATCCTTGGCGGTGTGCTTGCCGTGGGCATTCTGTTCTGGCTTACCGATGGCGGTGCGGCAACCATCTTCCAGGTGGCAGGCGAATACGACAAGATTGACTTCGGTCCCTACGACTGGGACTTCCATGAGCGCACGTTCATTGTGCTCGTTGTCAATGGTATCTTCTATGCTGTTCAGAAATATGGTACTGACCAGAGCATCGTGCAACGCTACTTGGCGGCCAAGGACGAGAAGAGTGCCAAGAAGGCCAGCTATATGGGTGTGCTGATGAGCGTGCCAGCATGGGCTTTGTTCATGTTCGTGGGTACATGCCTGTTCGTGTATTATCACCTGAATCCTTCACCCGAAGTTGCCGCCCTGAAAAGCGACCAGGTGTTCCCCTACTTCATCGCCAACGAGCTTCCCGTGGGTATCTGCGGTCTGATTATCGCAGCCCTTGTAGCTGGAGCCATCTCCAGTATCGACAGCGACGTGAACTGCATTTCGGCCGTCATCGTGGAGGATTACTACGGTCGCCTGAAGAAGAATGCCACCGATAAGCAGAAACTGCTTGTGGGTCGCGCCTCCGTACTCGTAATCGGCATCCTGAGTATTTTCATTGCGTTGCTTTACGTTTCATGGGGCGGCGAGGGTGTGCTCGGAACGCTCTTCGGCCTCTATGCCATCGTGTCGGCCGGTATCGTGGGTATCTTCCTGCTCGGACTTTTCTCCCGCCGCGCCAACTGGCAAGGCGTCTATATCGGCATTGCCTGTGCCGTCATCTTCACGGCCTATGCCATTCTGACCACCACCTCCGTAGAAGCAGCCGACGGCACCAAGAAACTCATGCTCGACCTTGGCGACTACAACTTCAGCCACCACACGCTGATGCTCGGCGTATATAGTCACCTCATCGTGCTCATCGTAGGCTATCTGGCCAGCCTTTGCTTCAAGACCCCGTTGGCCGACAAGGAACTCACGGTCTATGGCTACTTGGAAGAGCGGAAACGGGAGAAGAAGACCCACCCCTCACCCTCCCTATAGGGAGGGAGTTATTACCTTAAAATGTAATAAACTATAAAACAAAATAAAGACATGGAATCAGCAAACAACCAAAATATAGTATCCACTCCCCACCCTACAGGGAGGGTCACGGGGGAGGGTCATCCTCTTCCCATACTTGCCATCACCATGGGCGATCCTGCCGGCATCGGGCCTGAGATTATCCTCAAGTCGCTCCTATTACCAGAAACCTACGAGCAATGCCGCCCATTGGTCACGGGCGATGCCAAAGTAATGCAATGGACAGCCGACAAACTGGGCTACGACATCAAGATACGCCCTATCAAGGAAGTCTCGGAAGCCCGTTTCGAACAGGGCGTTGTAGATGTGATCGACCTTGAATGCATCGACATGAGCACATTCCAGCCGGGCGTTGTACAGGAGCAATGCGGACATGCCGCCTTCCTTTCCGTCATCAAGGCCATCGAACTGGCCATGGCCGACGAGGTGGATGGAACCGTCACCGCCCCACTCAACAAAGAAGCCCTCCACAAGGCCGGACACAACTTCGACGGCCATACGGAGATATACTCCCACTACACGGGTACGAAGAAATACGCCATGCTGCTGGCCGACGAGTTCCTGCGGGTGATCCACGTTTCCACCCACTGCTCGCTTCGCGAAGCTTGCGACCGCGTGAAGAAAGACCGCGTCATCGAAGTGACCGAGCTCATCATGGATGCCTGCCGCCAGTTTGGCATCGAGAATCCGCATATCGGCATTGCCGGACTGAATCCCCATGCCTCTGAAAACGGCCTCTTCGGATGGGAGGAAGAGAAGGAAATCATCCCCGCCGTAGAGGAAATGCGCCAACGGGGATGGAACGTGGAAGGCCCCGTGCCGCCCGATTCTATCTTTGCCAAGGCCAGAAGCGGCAAGTTTGATGGTTGTGTGGCCATGTATCACGACCAAGGACATATCGCCTTCAAGATGTGCGGCTTCCAATGGAACAAGGAGACCGGCAAGATGGAGACCGCCAAAGGCGTGAACATCACCCTCGGACTGCCCATCATCCGCGTTAGCGTAGACCACGGAACAGCCTTCGACGTAGCCCTTCAGGGCGTGGCTGCCCCTGATGCCATGCTGCTCAGCATCGACTATGCCACCAAGATGGCCATTTACCGGAAAGAAAACAAGACATGCTGATTGTAATTGCTGACGATCTGACAGGAGCAGCCGAAATGGCAGGTTTGGCATGGAGCAAGGACTTGCATGTCAATATGGTGATGCAGGTAAGCAAGAACTTACCTCAGTCTGACGTGCTCGTTATAGCCACCGACACCCGGCAGGCTACCAAGAAACAGGCCGTCAAAGCCATTGAAAGCATTCTTCAGCGAATCAATAATCCCGGCGAACACCTCATTTTCAAAAAGACCGACAGCGCCTTGCGTGGGCATATCGTGGCTGAGACAAGGGCCATGATGTTTGAGCTCGACAAAGACAAAGCCCTTCTGATGGCGCAAAATCCCTCAAAGGGGCGCATCATACGCGATGGAGTCTATTATCTTGATGATCTTCCTCTCGACCAGAGTCAATTCTACTACGATCCCGAGTTCCCCGCCAATTCGTCGCTGGTTGAGGAACGCCTGCCCGGCACCCAATCACTTTCTCTCCAGGGCGCTCTACGCAATGGAATCAATATTGCGGATGCTTCGACGGAAGAAGAACTGCGGATGCAGCTTCGCAAAGCAGACCATTCCACATTGATAGCAGGTGCAGCCGATACGTTCAATCTGCTCCTGGAAGATAATTTCGAATGCAGGGAACGGTCGTCTGAAGGCAAGATGCCAGTTATCGACTCGCCGGTGCTGCTCATCCAGGGAAGCACGCAGAGCCGTCCCAATCCGTGGAAACTCCCCGAGGCCATGATGCCCGACGATGTCTTCCACGGTGCTGCCCCCAAAGACTGGATTGAATCGCTGAAACAACAATTCATCGAACATCCGAGAATGGCCGTCCGCATCGCGCAGGCGTCGCAAGGCGGACAGCCATACGCCGTTCGCCTGAGAGAGGTGATGGCATCTTTAGCCGTCAAACTCATCAAAGCAAAAGCCGCTGCCCCACTTCATCTTATCATTGAAGGCGGAGCAACGGCTTATGCCATTATCCAGCGCTTGGGCTGGAATACTTTTTCTATAGAACAGGAACTGTCGCCGGGCATCGTGACACTCCGTCACGGGCAGGTCTTCATCACCATGAAGCCGGGCAGCTACCCTTGGCCCTGACGGCCCTTATTTCCATTCAGGCATCGCATAGCGGTCACCAGTCTGCTCTATGAGTTTGCGGGCTGTAGCCTCGGGATAACCAGGACGAGCCACTTTCGAGACACCCTCGGGAGTGGTTTCAAAACGTCCGTTAACCTCCTTCTTCTCAGCCATATCATTGAACTTCACAATCAGATAGATGGCCAGTTGGCGCCAGCGGCTGATCATTTCATCACCTTTCTGGCAGGTATATGCCGTGAGATAGTCGATGGCTTGTTTTTCCGACGAAGCCAGCAACTGCTGTGCTTTCAGATCCACGGCAGGCACTTCCTTGAAGTAACTCTGCTCGAGCGAATCGCGAACGGCCTGCAGCGCGGGGAACATCGCTGAATAACGCGGATAGACCATATTGCTCACCCAGTTGCACACCCAGAAAGCATTCTTGTCGGAGAATGTCACGGCATCGGCTCCCGGCGTGTTGTAGCATTCCGGCTGGCGGACGGCAGAACAATAGACCGGTGTGTAGGCCACCATGTTGCCGTCGTCGTTGCCAAACCAGAGGATACCGCCAATCTGACGCGGCAGCCATCCGCGAAGCTGGGCCACATACGAGAATCCAGTCTGCTGGGTGCTAGTGGGACGCTCATTGAAATACTCCTTGCCATCCACCTTGAAACTCAACGGCGTAGGACGATAAGGCATCTGCCACACACCGCCGCCGATATCGGAATCGAGCGAGAAGGGCGTGCCCTCATAATGGTCGCGCATGCAGGCCTGAACGTCTTGCAGCGAAACTTTCTTGTTCGGAATAATCCAGAGTGGCATCGGCTCGGCTTCCTTCACCTTGCCCATAGCGTAAGGCAGATAGCGATCCATGTCCTTGGAGAAATGGTTGAAGAAACTCCATACACGGGCCTCACAGTAGCGACGTCCGCCGAAGTCGGGATAAGCATAGGCAGCATTGAAGGAGAAGTCCTTGTCCTTGCCGCTGAAGAAGCCTTTCTCGCGCGCAAACTTAATCACGTCCTTCGAATAGAGCACGTTCTTCTTGTCTTTCTGGTCGAAGGTCGTGATACGGCTCTGGTTGGCGTGGGCGCAGATGGCGTCGTCAGGAATGCGGATGGCCACCCATACGGCACCCGTACGGCCAGGACCCTTGCCAATCATCTCCATGATCCAGGCTTCGTTGGGATCGCAGATGGTGAAAGTCTCACCCTCCGAATTGTAGCCATATTTGTCCACGAGCGAAGTCATCACGTCGATCGCTTCGCGGGCCGTCTTGGCACGCTGCAGTCCCAGATACATCAGCGAACCATAGTCGATCATTCCCGTGGAATCCACCAGTTCCTCACGGCCTCCGAAAGTGGTCTCGCCGATGCTCACCTGATACTCGTTGATGTTGCCGATCACGTTGTAAGTGACGGGAGCCTCGGGTATCTCACCATGACACACGTAGGTGTCGTAGTCGATTATCTTGCGCATCTCCCCTTTGGCATGCGTGCCGGCAGGATAATGGCAAAGCCCCGTAAACATTCCGTAGGAATCGGCATTGTAGGTACACATCACCGACCCGTCGGCCGATGCCTTCTTACCCACGATGAAATTGGTGCAGGCCAGGCCCGAAAGCGAATAGCAGCAGGCGGCCACAATCATACATACGATCTTCTTCATCGCTTATTCCTCTTTCTTTCTTGGTTCCTTCTTGGCCAACATCACCACCTGATAGAGAAAATCGGTCACCCATTGCTCCGAGAAGCCCAGCCGCTTGTCGAGCTGGCGCACGGAGAGCACCGTCTTCACCACGCTCGCATCCGAATAGTCGTTCTTGGTAAAGATGTCGTGCACGGTCTTCTCGGTCATCGTGCGGATGGCCCCCTTGAAGAAGCTCGGCACGCGCAGCTTGAACTTCATCAGGTTGCCCGTGAGCATCATCAGGTCGTTGGTGAACGCCTGAAACTGAATCAAGTACGTCTGCACGTCCTGCATCTTGCGGCAGCCTTTCTTGATACTCTTGTCAATTTCCGTGAAGAAGTTGTCGTCGGTCTTATAGATATCCTTGAGCATCTTCTTGCACTGCTTTTTCTCGCCCACTCCGAGTTTGTTGTTCACCGTCGGCACGTGGAGCGTAGTCTTGAACACCCGCAGGTCAGGAAGTGCGGCAAGATTCGTAATACCCACATTCTCAGCGATGGCAGCCTGGAAATAGACGCGGATGAGCGTCATGTAGTTCTCCATTCCGGCCACGCTGTTCTCTTGTTTCTTTCCGAATAATTTACTGAAAAATCCCATATTAATTGATTACTTATTATATTTTAGGTGCAAAGATAGTGGAAAATTTCGAGTTTCCGAAAAGAATGGATGTATTTTCTTCCAAAGTGCCGTTCGGCAACCCTGAAAAGCCATCACTCTGCGCTTTGCATGAAGCATCGCGCAGAGTGAACAGGCAGATAGAGCAACCGAGGTCGGGCGCAGAGATCAGATACACGAGCTCACGCCGAGCGTAGTGCCGATGGCCGTCAGGATGGCGATCAGCAGCTGGATGACGTACTTGATGATTTCTTTCTTGTCCATAGCTTCACGCTTCACGATTAGGGTTCAGGGGTCTCATCATCCTTCTTCGCGTTCACGGCATCCTTGTTGGCAAGGCTTTCCACGTTGCTCCAGCGCACGCTGCGGATCAGGGGCTTGAAGCGCTTGCCCGTCACGGCATCCACTTCCACCTCAGGAGTGAAGATCACGCGCGTGGACTTGATGTTCTCAGCCACGCTGAACTTCTCCACCGAGTCAGCACCCTTCGAGCGCAGGCCCAGCTTGAAGCTGCCCAGTCCCTCAATCTTGATGCGGTAGCCCTGCTTGAGCCACTTGATGAGCACGTTCTTCATCTCCTTCAGCACGGCGTAGGCGTCAGCCTCCTTGGCCGTGGTGTTCTCCTGGATCTCCAGGGCAACGTCGGTGAGCGACTTCGTGTCGGTTACTACTGGACGGGCGTACCACTTCTGGAAGCTTCCCGTCATTTTCTCATTCTTGTTCTGATACAAACTGTAAAGTGCCATAATTGTAAATGATTAAATGATTAAATGAATAATTGATTGGTTATATGAGTGCCCTACGGGCAGAAATCCAACAAATCAAAATAAAATCTATTTATTTGTACAAAGTGCGCGCCATGAGGAGTGCCCTACGGGCAGAAATCATACAAATCATAACATAATCTTTTTTATTGATTTGTACTTTTTTGTAAGATTTCTCGCCGAAGGCGACTCCTAAACACATTTCTCGCCGAAGGCGACTACTTATACTCTTTCGCGGCATCGAAGCACGGACAGGGCTTGCGCGGATCCAGGTCGTGATGACCCACGACGATGGCCTGGGGATAATCCAGCCGGAGCGAGAAGAGCAGATCCAGCAGCGCCTCCTTCTGCGCCTTGGTGCGCGTGTCGGCCGGTCGGCCCTGGCGGTCGAGTCCGCCTTCGTAGCAGATGCCGATCGAGTGGCTGTTGTGGTTCTTGCAGTGGGCGCCCGTCTGCTGCTCCGGTCGTCCGGCGTGGATATGGCCGTCGCGCGTGATGTAGTAGTGGTAGCCGATGTCACGGAAGTGCCGGTTCTCCATGTGGTCGCGCTTGCAGGCCTCGAAGCTCAGGCTCTTGCCCTCAGGCGTGGCCGAGCAGTGAATGATAATCAGAGTGATGGTTCTCATACTTTCTTTTGTTTAACTGAACACAAAGACACGAAGTCACAAAGTTTTCCCCTTTGCGCAGCCCTTTGTGTCTTTGTGTCTTTGTGTTCCATTATTAATATTGATTTCATACTGCAAAGATACAACATCGCCGAGGCCCGTTTTCACGTACCGTCCTTCGAGGGTTCGAAAGCGAGCGATAAAGCGCAATAATTCGTGCCTAAACATTTGGAAATGAGCGAATTATTTCGTAAATTTGCAGTATGGAAACATTCAAGATCAAGGCCTACGGCATAGCCGAACTGGCCGCCCAATACAGCCCCGCTTCTGCCGACAGCACGGCGCGCAAGAAGCTCAACCACTGGATAGACCGCTACCCGGGTCTGCGCCAGCGTCTCATCGCCCTGGGCTACCGTCCCAAGGCCCGTATCTTCACCCCCGCCCAAGTGCGCGCCATCGTGGAAGCCCTCGGCGAACCATGAGGAGTGCCCTACGGGCAGAAATCCTACAAATCAAAACAAATCTATTTATTTGTACTTATTTGAAAGATTTCTCGCCGCAGGCGACTACAATCAAAACAAATCTATTTATTTGTACTTAATTTGTAAGATTTCTCACCGAAGGCGACTCCCAAATAAAATCTACCGTTAATTTATGTGAATCTATTGCACGAAAACAGAAAAAGCAGTAACTTTGCACTACGATTAATGAAGGAAGGAACCCAAATGTACCGTAACTCCCTAGCGATAAAGGCACAGGCGGAAGCCAAGGCGGCTAACTATGCCCCGGCATCACGCTCAGTATCGGCTCTCAATCAGGAGCACGAGCCTTCATCGTGAGGACATCCCCTAAGCCCTTCAAGGCTACACCAACCGGCAAAAACAACCGGACCCTGGCGGCGGAATTATCTCACACATGTTGGAGACAGTTTCGCCGCCACTTCATTTTCTGTTTAAAAATTAAGTATCAACAATTAAAAACATCAGCAACTATGGCTACAAACAACAACAAAAATCTCGACCCCACAGAGAACGACAACGAAGAACACAAGCCCGAAGAAGAGCCCAAGCGCAACGGCAAGGGCAGGAAAGGCAGAAAGAAGAAGAAAGAGCAGACCAACACCGACAAGCTGCCCCTGGCCACGATGGAGCAGCTGCGCCAGGCTCTCTCGATGATGATCGTGAGCAGGTTCAACGGCATCACCATGAAGCCCGAAGTGCGCTGGCTCGGCGACAGCCTCGACCCATTCTCACAGAGCACGATCGTCACCGACGGCGACGGCGAGTACGGCAATGAATGGCACGACCTCAACGACCGCGAGGTGAACACGCTCTACCAGTGCTGCTCCCACTACTACCGCTGCAACATCAAGGACATCGAGGCCATCATCAACAGCCACTTCACCCATCTCACCGACCCCATCTGCGACTGGCTCGACCATAACAGCCTGGCCAACTTCTTCGACACCGACCACGACTACATCAAGGACGTGGCCGACCACGTGCACATCCGTCCCACCGGCGGGCAGACCCAGCAGGAAGCCCAGCAGGAATGGACCGAATGCTTCCGCCGCTGGCTCGTAGGCATGGTCAGGGGCATCCTCATGAGGGGAGTCACCAACCAGACCGTGCTCACGCTCATCGGCGAGCAGGGCGCCTACAAGAGCACCTTCTTCCGCAACCTCCTGCCCCCGGAGCTCAGGCGCTACTTCTACGTGAAGACGGACAACACCGTCATCAACAAGGACGACCGCCTGCAGATGACCTGCAACTGGCTCATCTGCCTCGAAGAGATCGACTCCCTCTCGCGCAAGGAGCAAAACCAGCTCAAGGCCATGATCACGCTCGAAACCGTGCAAGACCGCCCCGCCTACGCCCGCCACTTCGAAGTGCGCCGCCGCATCTGCTCCTTCTGTGCCACGGGCAACAACGAGCACTTCCTCAACGACCCCACCGGCTCGCGCCGATGGCTACCCTTCGTCGTGGAGAGCATCGACGACCCCAACCGCTTCGACTACCGCCACGAGGCCCTCTTCTACCAGGCCTACAACCTCTCCATGGACGTCGACTTCCGCCACTACCTCACCCGCCAGGAGACCAACAACCTCAACGAGCGCAACCGCAACTTCGAGGACACCGACAAGGAGCTGGAGCTCATCCAGCACTACTTTGCCGTGCCCCAGCCCGGCGAGCAGGGCGTCTATCTCACCACCACCGAAATCCTCCTCAAGATCAACTCCGGTCTGCGTGAAAGCCTCTCGCCCACCAAAATCGGCATGGCTATGAAACGGCTGGGATTCACGTCAAAGCACACAAAACACGGCAAAAGATACTATGTGAAGGAACTATCCTATGAAGAAATGGAAAGTAAAAAAAGGGAATAAAAGGGTGACGGGTGACGGGTGACGCCTACTTTTCATAACTTTTATAAAATATAGAATATTACTCTAATTGTTCTCTCGCGCGTGTAAATAAATAAATGTTATAGAAAGTAGGCGTCACCCCGTCACCCGTCACCCATAAAAACACCCTACACTCCCCGATAAACAAACAAAAATCTCCAAAAATCTTACGAAAATCCCTCAGCGGATTATTATTAATGTAAGATTTTTGAAGATTTTCGTCTTCATTCAGCGTCCGTCAAAGTATCATCCGACGGCCTTCAAAGTATCATCCGACGGCCTTCAAAGTATCATCCGACGGCCTTCAAAGTATCATCCGACGGCCTTCAAAGTATCATCCGACGGCCTTCAAAGTATCATCCGACGGCCTTCAAAGTATCATCCGTTGGAACGCATAATAACTTTTTCAATTATTTTGCGGGTAAAAAACGCTTGCTTTCCGAATTTTTATTTATATTTGCACACAGAACAATAAAACGATTATCAAATGACAGCAATTACCATCAACATCCCCAACCACGAAGTCAGCTTCTTCAAGAAAATGATTTCGAAGATGGGTTGGACATACACCGAAAACGACGTGGTGAAAACCGAAGCCACGCCCAAGGAGCAGGTTCTTGCCAAGATTGACCATGCTTTAGGTCAGCTCCGTCAGATGAAAGACGGCGAACTGGAGGGTATCAATGCGGAGGAATTGGTCAATGAATTGTAAGATTACTGCCACTCCCGACTTTGCCCGAGAGTTAAAAAGGCTCAGCAAGCGCTATCCATCCATGAAGCAGGACTTCAGTAAATTTCTCAATGATTTGCGCCAGAACCCGCTCAAGGGAACCGAACTCGGTAAGCATCTGCGCAAAGTGCGTCTTTCCATTGCTTCAAAGGGCAAAGGCAAAAGTGGTGGCGCAAGAGTCATCACCTACACCGTGCTTGTTGAGTCTGACGGTGCCGACATTACGCTTGTCGCATTGTACGATAAGTCTGATCAGGCTAACATCACCGACAAGGAGCTGAAGCTCCTGATGAAGAAAAACGGACTAATGTAGAAAAAAACTTTCTTTCATACAAACAAAAATCTTCAAAAATCTGGCACAAATCCTTCTGCGGATTATTTTTGTCAGATTTTTGAAGATTTTCGTCTTCATTCAGCGTCCGTCAAAGTATCATCCGACGGAACGCCCTACTTCACTACCACTTTGCGCCCATTGCGCACGTAGATACCCTTCTTCGTGGGCTTACCGCTGAGGCGCTTGCCGTCGAGCGAGTACCAGAGGCCCTTCTCCTCAGCAGATACCTCGATGCTGCTTACGGCCGATGGTTCGCTGCCAGTGTATTCCTGGCTGCTTTCGTCGTTATAGTCATACACCGTCCAGCCCTTGTCCGTAGCGATTTTCACCTGTGGCTTCGTGCAGACGTTCTGCTCGTTGCTGTTCTTCGTGTCGATAACGTAGAATTTTCCATTAGTCACCGTAGGCAGACTGTTCACCAATGTCTGCATCTGGTCCTCCTTGATTTGATTGTTGAAGCATGCCAATTCTGTCAGTGCTGTGTTCTTGCTCACGTCAAGGCTTGTCAGCTGGTTTTCGTAGCAATACAATTCTTCCAGTGCCGTGTTCTTAGATACGTCTAAGGCGGTCAGCTGGTTGTTGAAGCACCACAATTGTACCAGTGCCGTATTCTTGCTCACGTCAAGGCTTGTCAGCTGGTTATTGTAGCAGAACAAATATTCCAGCGCCGTATTCTTGCTCACGTCAAGGCTTGTCAGCTGGTTATTGTAGCAGAACAATTGTACCAGTGCCGTAATCTTGCTCAAGTCAAGGCTTGTCAGCTGGTTATTGTCGCATGACAATGATTCCAGTTTTGTGTTATTGCTCACGTCAAGACTTGTCAGCTGGTTATTGGCGCAGTACAATTTTGTCAGTGCTGTAAAGAACTCTATTCCCTTCAGCGATGTAATGTTCTTTTGCGTTGCAATCAGCCTCGTCACTGCAGCAATTTCCTCGTCAGAAAGGTAGCCGTCGGCATCCTTGTCGATGTCGGTTCCAGCCACTACGGCGCGGAAGTTCTCATCGGGGAAGTTCGTCGCGTTGATGGCGATGCCCGGGTCACTGCCAGCATATTCTTCCCATTTTTCACCGTTGAAGGCATACACCTTCCAGCCCTTGTCCGTAGCGATTTTCACCTGCGGCTTGGTGCAGACGTTCTGCTCATTGCTGTCTTTCGTGGTGATGACGTCGAAATATCCCTCAGTCACCGTCGGTAGACTGTTCACCAGCGCCAGCATCTGCTTTTCTTTGATTTGGTTATTTGAGCAGTTCAACTCAGTCAAAGCCGTATTCTTGCTCACGTCAAGGCTTGCCAGCTGGTTGGAGGAGCAGGACAAAAGAGTCAATGCCGTGTTCTTGCTCACGTCAAGACTGGTCAGATGATTGCGGGAGCAGAACAATGTTTCCAGCACCGTATTCTTACTCACATCAAGACTTGTCAGCTGGTTATTGTAGCAGTACAAAAGAGTCAGTGCCGTAAAGAACTCTATTCCCTTCAACGATGCAATGTTCTTTTCGCTTACATACAGCTTCGTCACAGCGGCAATCTCCTCGTCAGAAAGGTAGCCGTCGGCATTCTTGTCGATGCTGGTTCCAGCCACGTAGTTGCGGAAGTTCTCATCGGGGAAGTTCGTGGCGTTGATGGCGATGGGGTCTTCGCTGCCTTCGTAATCAACGTTGGACGAACCGTCTTTCGCCAGCACATTCCAACCCTTGCCCTGGGCAATCTCCACGCACGACTTCGGGAGCACGTTTTTCTCTCTGCTACTTGATATGCTGATGCCATGGAAGTAGCCTTTGGCCACCGTAGGCAGACTGTTCACCAGCTTCAGCATATCGGAATGACCTATCTGGTTGATATAGCAAGACAGGTTGGTCAAGGCCTTGTTGTTGGTCAAGTCGAGGCTTGTCAGCTTGTTGTCGTAGCATAACAATGCGGTCAGCGCCGTGTTCTTTGAGACGTCGAGACTCGTCAGCTTATTTTCGTAGCAATACAATATGGTCAGCGCCGTGTTCTTCGAGACGTCGAGGCTTGTCAGTCGGTTTTGGCTGCAATAGAGGCCTTTCAATGTAGTGATCATCGAGACGTCGAGGCTCGAAAGGCGGTTATTTTCGCAGTGCAGCGCCGTCAGCTTGAAGAAATGCTCTACGCCCTTCAGTGACTCGATGCTCTTGCTGCGCGCCGTGAGGGTGGTCACTGCAGCAAGCTCTCCCGTTTCGAGCCATCCGTCCTGGTTTTTGTCGATGTCCTTTCCCTTCACGATTTCTCGGAATTTAGAATCGGGAAAGTTCGTGGAGTTGATTCGTACAGGTTCTTGCGCCCATACTGCCGTAGCTGTAGCAAAGAGGGCTACGGCCAATAGGAGTAATTGTTTCTTCATTGTTAAATTAAATCTTAGGGGTTAATATAATATTTGATTCATATACTCGTAATCATGCTCATCAGGGGCAGGGCTCCCCGCTGCGACGGTATGTCCGCGCGGGAAGCCCTGCCCCCAAGGTTGGGGCCAGTGTCTGGCTGTATATATAAGAAGAGGTTTACCTGTGTGTGTGTGTGTGTGTGTGTGTGTGTGTGTGTGTTACACAAAATTCCGTAACACGCAAGTATTCCGTGTTAAAAAATGTTGGCCTATATTGAAATAAATTCCTCATTATGTTGCAAATTTACCACATTTTCCGCAAACTTGCAAGAAAAAACTTCAAAAATCACAAAAAAATCCCTCTGCGCATCAATAATATAAACAAAAATCTCCAAAAATCTTACGAAAATCCATCAGCGGATTATTACGAATGTAAGATTTTTGAAGATTTTCGTCTTTCAATGACAAGGCGGGAGGCGCTTAGTTCTGGGAACCTCCCACGATGTCGAGCAGTTCGCTGGTAATAGCCTGCTGACGACTCTTGTTGTACTGCAGATTGAGTTCGCGCAAGAGTTCGTCGGCATTGTCGGTAGCCGTCTGCATGGCCACCATGCGGGCGGCATGCTCCGAGGCCACGGAGTCGAGCAGCGCGGTGTAGAGCATGAGGTGGGCCAGCTTCGGAACGAGCTTGTTGAGCACCGAATGGAGATCGGGCTCCACGATGTAGTTGTCGTTGAGAGGCTTGGCGGCCTGCCGCTCCTTGGCAGCCTGCTGGCGGTCGCGATTGCGGAGATACTCCACGGCCTCGCGCGTGGCTACGTTGGAGGTGAGGTCGCGCTCCTTGTCGGCATTGAGCTCGCTCTCGATGTCGATGGGCAGGAAGGTCTTGTGCGTGAGAATCTGTGATCCGGCACTCTTGAAGTGGTGGTAGATCATCTCCACGCGATCGACCTCGCCCTTGGCATACATGGCTCCGAGCTCCTGGGCGATGCGGATGCAGCCGTCCACGTTGGGCTTGTCGGCCAGGGCCACGAAGTTGCCTGCGGACTTGAATCCGAGTTTTGTGACCTTCTCGGCTACCTTGCGGCCGATGGGATAAACGATGATATTATCCTTGCCGAGATGCTCGTACTGGTCGAGTGTCTTCTGCATCTCCTTGATGACGTTGGCATTGAATCCGCCGCAGAGCGAGGAGTTGCTGGAATAGACAATCAAGGCCACACGCTTGACGGGCCGCTCCTGGAGGAAGGTGCTGCGGAGCTCGGCATCCGAGGCCAGGAAGGTCTTGAGGATGTGCTCGAGCATTTCCTCGTAGGGGAGCATGTTCTCGATGGCCACCTGTGCATGGTGGAGCTTGGATGAAGCCACCATCTTCATGGCAGAGGTGATCTTGCGCGTGCTGTTGACTGAGGCAATACGGCCTTTTATCTCTTTCAGACTCGGCATAGGCTATTACTTTTTATACGTTCCGGCAATGTCGGCCATCGTCTGCTCGATGGTCTTCATCACGTCGTCGTCAATCTTTCCGCTTGCCAGCGTGGCGATGACCTCGGGATGGGCTGAGCGCATCTTGTCGAGGAAGGTGTCCTGACATTCGCGCACCTTATCTACGGGCACGTCGGCCATGAGTCCGTGGGTGCCGCAGTAGAGGATGGCTATCTGCTCGCCTACGGGCATCGGGCTATACTGGGGCTGGATGAGCAGCTGGTTGTTCTTACGTCCGCGGTCGAGCGTCATGGCGGTCACGGCGTCCATATCGCTTGAGAACTTGGAGAAGGCCTCGAGCTCGCGATACTGTGCCTGGTCGATCTTGAGCGTACCGGCCACTTTCTTCATCGACTTGATCTGGGCCGATCCACCCACACGGCTCACGGAGATACCCACGTTGATGGCCGGGCGGAAGCCCTGGTTGAAGAGGTCGGTCTCAAGATAGATCTGACCGTCGGTGATGGAGATCACGTTCGTAGGAATATAGGCCGACACGTCGCCTGCCTGGGTCTCGATGATGGGCAGGGCCGTGAGTGAGCCGCCTCCCTTGACATGGCCTTTCATGCAATCGGGCAGGTCGTTCATCTGCTCGGCCACTTCCTGCTGGTCGTTGATACGGGCAGCACGCTCGAGCAGACGGCTGTGGAGGTAGAACACGTCGCCGGGATAGGCCTCACGTCCGGAAGGACGGCGGAGGATGAGCGACACCTCACGGTAGGCCACGGCCTGCTTGGAGAGGTCGTCATAGACCACGAGGGCGGATTCGCCGCGGTCGCGGAAATACTCACCGATAGCTGCTCCGGCAAAGGGTGCATAATACTGCATGGCTGCGGGTTCGGCAGCGGTGGCGCTTACGATAATGGTGTAAGGCAGTGCGCCGTGCTCCTTAAGGTTGGCCACGAGGGCGGCCACGGTGGAAGCCTTCTGGCCGATGGCCACATAGATGCAATACACGGGCTTGCCGGCCTCGTAGAAACTTCTCTGGTTGATGATGGTATCGACGGCAATGGCGGTCTTACCCGTCTGGCGGTCGCCGATGATCAGCTCGCGCTGGCCGCGGCCGATGGGGATCATCGAGTCAACGGCCTTGAGTCCGGTCTGGAGAGGTTCCTTCACGGGCTGACGGTAGATTACACCCGGAGCCTTGCGGTCGAGTGGCATTTCGAAAGCTCCCGTAAGGTCGATGTCTCCCTTACCGTCGATGGCCTGTCCGAGCGGATTGATGACACGTCCGAGCATGTTGTCGTTCACGCGGATGGAGGCGATACGCTTGGTACGCTTCACCACCTGGCCTTCCTTGATGCCGCTGGTGGGACCCAGGAGCACGCAGCCCACGTTGTCCTCCTCGAGGTTCATCACGATGGCCATGGTGCCGTTCTCGAACTCGAGCAGCTCGTTGGCCTCTGCATTGCGCAGGCCATAGATACGAGCCACGCCGTCGCTCACGGTGAGCACGGTACCCACTTCGTCGAAGTTCTGCTCATTGCCCAGACTGTTGAGCTGCTGAAGCAGTACCTCTGATACTTCGCTTGGTTTTATCTTGTCCATTCTGATTATTTACTTATTTTATTTCAAGTTCTTCAGGATGCTCCGCAGCTGCGACTGCACGCTGGCATCCAGTCTGTAAGTGTCGTACTCGAGGATGAATCCGCCGATGATGTCGGGGTTCACCTCGGTAAGGAATTCCACCGTGCCCTGAGTCTTCGACTCGACGATGCTGCGCATCTTCTGCTCGGTCTCGGGGCTGACGGTTGTAGCGGTGATAAGCCGGCCATGGATAATGTTCTTCTGTTTCCGGTAGAGGGTGATGTAGGATGATGCAATGAAAACCATGAACGACTCCCTACCCTCCTTGAGCACCAGGTCCACGAAGCGCTCGGTGAGCGGCGTGACGGCCGGTCCGCATGCGGTGATGAGGAGCTGCCGCTTGGATTCCTGCGGGATGGTGGGGTTGTTGATGGTGGTGCGCAGCTGTGGAACGTCCACGAACGACTTGGCCAGCGTGGCCATGTCGGTGTACACCTGGTCATCGCACTTCGTCTGCACAGCACTCTTCAGGAGGGCCCGCGCATAGCGAACGGAAATGACGCCTATATCCATACTCTACAATGCTATTGAACGTTAGAAGAAACCTCATCCAGCAACTTATCAACATACTGCATCTGAGCGGCATCCGTGGAGAGCTGCTTGCGAAGCACCTTCTCGGCCACCTGGACGCTGAGCTCGGCCACCTGCTTGCGAATGTCGGCAATGGCATTCTGCTTCTCGGCCTCGATCTGCGCCTTGGCTTCGGTGATGATGCGCGAGCTCTCCTCACGGGCCTTCGACTGGGCCTGCTCCACGATGGCGTCGCGGGTCTGCGCAGCCTCAGAGAGTATCTGCTGCTGGCGCTCGCGGGCCTCCTTGAGCAGGTTCTCCCCTTCTTGCTGAATGTTGGCAAGCTTCTCGTTGGCCTCGTGGGCCTTCTTCAGGCTGTCGTCGATGTAGGCTTTGCGCTCTTCCACCATCTTGGTGATAACGGGAAAGCCGAACTTGGCGAGCACGAAGAAGATGACGAGAAATGCCAGAAGCATCCAGAACAGGAGTCCCAGGTCAGGAGTGAGTATTGCTGGCAAATTCTGTAAATCCATTTGCAATCGTTGTTGATGAGAAATTCAATTCGTGAAAGCTTCCTTCCGGATTAGATAAGGAATGCGCAAGCCACCACGGCAAACAGAGCCACACCCTCAACGAAAGCTGAAGTAAGAATCATGTTTGTCTGGATCTTGCCGGTAGCTTCGGGCTGACGGGCGATAGCGTCCATGGCGCTGCCACCAATCTTACCGATACCCATACCTGCACCTACTGTTGCAATACCTGCGCCGAGACCGCAACCTAATGCGCCCAGACCTTCTGCTGCTAATAATAATGAAATCATAATCTTTAAGTTTTTAAATTGTTATTAAATTAAATGTTTGTATTCTTTCGTTTTACTTGTTATGTATCAGAGTTTTATGCTTCATGGTGCTCAGGATGCGCCAGACCGATGAACACGGCCGAGAGCAGCGTGAACACGTAAGCCTGAACAAAGGCCACCAGCAGCTCCACACAGTTCATGAAGAGGAGCATGATGGCGCTGAAGAGATTGAGTCCGAGACCCATGCCTACGCCCATCGTCCAGCCCAGGAATATCACGCACGTGAAACTCAGGATGATGGCGTGTCCGGCCATCATGTTGGCAAAGAGACGGACCATCAGTGCGAAGGGCTTGGTGAAGATGCCTACCACCTCGATGACGGGAATGAGCGGTGCGGGATACGCCTTGAGGAACAGGGGCACCTCGGGCCAGAAGATTTCCTTCCAGTATTCCTTGTTGCCGAAGATGTTGACCAGGAGCATCGTGCAGAGGGCGAGGAAGAACGTGATGTTGATGTTGCCCGTCACGTTGGCACCACCGGGGAAGATGGGCAGCAGACCGAGCAGATTGGTCACGAGGATGAAGAAGAAGACGGTGAGCAGATAAGGGGCATACCTCTTATAATGCTTCTCACCGACGCAGGCCTTGATCACGTCGTCGTGGATATACATCACGAGCATCTCCATCGCACCCACAAATCCCTTGGGAGCCTCGCTGGTGGAATCGTGCTTCTTGTACCACCGCGACACGCCGAGGAACACGGCTATCAGGATGATGGCCACAATCCAGATCTGGCACACCGCCTTGGTGATGCTCAGGTCGAGCGGGCGCTTGGTGGAGCCGTCGGGCATCTTCTCGTAGATTTTGCCATGGTGCGTCTCGTCGAAGAAGAAGTTGCCGGGCAGCGACTTCTCCGTGCAGAACGTCCATTCTCCCGTGGCACTGCTTCTCAGGATGATGGGCAGCGGAATGCTCACATCGCCCGCAATGTGCCACTCGTAGGCATCCGACAAGTGGTGGAGCACAATCTCGGGGATGTCGATGGACTTCTCTTCCCCATTGCCCTCAGCGGCCAACAGATGGAGCGGCATGCACATCGCCATGAGAATGAGCAATATTGACTTGATGCGATTCATTTAATATGATTTAATGTAATGATTCTAATTTATTGTTTTACAAAGAGTTATTGACGGTTCGTAATCCGTGAGAAATAGACTGTATGGAAAGCTACCATCACCAGATAAAAGACCATGAACACCAGCACATAAGGCAGCATGGCGGAACGGCCTACGACCAGGAAGACGATGAACAGCGTGAACAGTGCCATCAGCATGCGGAAGCCCGACACTACGCTATAGAGGGTGGTCAAGGAATCCTCGTGACGCTTCATGACCCATCTCCAGAGAATGGCGAAGGCCAGGAGGAAGAACACGCAGAACGCCGTGCTGATCCATATCGGCGGCATCAGATTCCATTCGGGGCGGAAAGAAGCCAGGAGAATACCTGAGAGCCACAGGCAGATGACGAGCATGAGCCCGATTCCTGCATAGCGCTTAGCAATCCTGTCCACGTCGATCATACTTCCACACAGACGTTAACCTCATTCTTTTGAACAGATACGAAACCGCCTCTCACGGGGAGCGACAAACGGCCTTCACTCGTGACGTAAGTCACCGTACCCGTCTCCAGAGAGGAGATGATGGGTGCATGATCGACCAGTATCTCAAACTCACCGGCCGTGCCAGGCACCGTGACGCTCTCCACTTCTCCGTTGAAGACGATTCTCTCGGGTGAAACGATTTTCAGTTTAAGCATAAATAATTCGTTGTCTGATTACTATAAACCATAAACTATATAACTATAAACTATAATCCATCACCCCTTGGCTGCATCCATCAGTTTCTTACCCTTCTCGATGGCGTCTTCGATGGTTCCCACGTTCAGGAAGGCCTGCTCAGGCAGGTAGTCAACCTCACCGTCGAGAATCATGTTGAAGCCACGGATGGTGTCTTCGATGCTTACCATCACACCTTTCACGCCCGTGAACTGCTCGGCCACGGTGAACGGCTGAGAGAGATAGCGCTGCACGCGGCGGGCGCGGTTCACAGTCAGCTTGTCCTCGTCGGAAAGCTCGTCCATACCGAGGATGGCGATGATGTCTTGCAACTCGTTGTACTTCTGGAGAATCTGCTTCACGCGCTGGGCGCAGTCATAGTGAGCCTTGCCCACGATCAGCGGGTCGAGAATACGCGAGGTACTTCCCAGCGGGTCAACGGCGGGATAGATACCCAGCTCGGTAATCTTACGCGAAAGCACCGTCGTAGCATCCAGGTGGGTGAACGTCGTGGCAGGAGCAGGGTCGGTCAAGTCGTCGGCAGGCACATACACGGCCTGTACGGAGGTGATAGAACCCTTCTTCGTAGAGGTGATGCGCTCCTGCATGGTTCCCATCTCGGAAGCCAGCGTCGGCTGATAACCTACGGCTGACGGCATACGGCCCAGCAATGCGGATACCTCGGAACCGGCCTGCGTGAAACGGAAGATGTTGTCGATGAAGAACAGGATATCGGCAGAACCGCCATCCTTGCCACCACCATCACGGAAGGCTTCGGCCACGGTAAGACCTGAAAGGGCTACCGATGCACGTGCTCCGGGGGGCTCGTTCATCTGGCCATAGACCAGCGTGGCCTGGCTCTTCTTCAGCTCTTCGGGATCTACAAGCGAGAGGTCCCACTTGCCTTCGGCCATGGCTTGCTTGAACTTTTCGCCATAACGCACCACACCGCTCTCGATCATCTCACGGATCAGGTCGTTACCCTCACGGGTACGCTCTCCCACTCCGGCAAACACGGAGAAACCGTTGTGGCCCTTTGCAATGTTGTTGATAAGCTCCATGATCAGCACGGTCTTACCTACTCCGGCACCACCGAACAGTCCGATCTTACCACCCTTCATGTAAGGCTCCAGCAGGTCAATCACCTTGATACCCGTGGTAAGAACCTCCTTCGTGGTAGAGAGCTCCTCAAACTTGGGCGCCTCGCGGTGAATGGGGTAGCCGCCCTCCATGTCAAGTTGTTTCATACCGTCGATAGGCTGACCGATCACGTTCAGCATTCGACCCTTAATCTGATCGCCTGCAGGCATCAGGATTGGCGAACCTAAAGGCACTGCCTCGATTCCGCGCTGAAGGCCGTCGGTGTTGTCCATGGCAACGCAGCGCACGGTGTCTTCACCGATGTGCTGCTGCACCTCGATAATCATCTCGCTTCCGTTAGGACGCTTCACCTTCAAAGCCTCATGGATTTTGGGCAACACTTTCTCAGCCTCCAGACCTTTGGTATCGAAGAATACGTCGATTACCGGACCGATAATCTGGGAGATGTGCCCCGTAATTTGTGTCATAAGCTTAATTATTTAAGTTGTGTAATTGCTATTAGTGAACGCAAAATTAAAAAATATTTTTGATAACGACAAACTTTTCAAAGAAAAAAAAGCAAAACTTCCACAAAAGCACTGTTTATTCACCAAATTAACCAGCAATCAATATCCATTTTCAGGCCGCATGGGAAACGTTGTTGCGACAATTTCCGGAGGCATTCGCCCCGTTTGTCGCAAACGAGGGGGGTGTGTCGCAACAAGTTGGACCGAAAAATCCCTAAAGCGGCATGTATTCAAGCCAAAGGCCGTACTTTTGCATCGCAATCGGCAAGCAACCGGTTCGCAGCGAATAAAGAAAATGTGTGTTGAACAATAAAAACATATTTAATATGAGCGAAATCATCAACTGGACACTTGCAGCCACCCTATTGGTCTGCTTTATCTGCATCCTCTGATCCATCATCGGCAAGGGGATTATACATAAGGTGCAATCCACCCGATTATAACATCGACTACAAACTAATTTAGTTTGTTCCGCTTCCACCCATCAGAAGCAATGCTTCCGATGATAGATTGAAGAACAAAGTAAATTAGTTTGTAGTCGGTTTCGTCTTTGAGAGGAAAGGATTCATTCTTTGGAACGCCTCTTTCGTGTCAAAGAATGCAAATAAACCGCTTTTCATTTCGGTATGTGAAAAAAAAGGCGTAACTTTGCAACCTATTTTAATAAGGAATAAGGATAATATAAATATTATGAGCAAAAGCGACAACACAACGTCATTCTCAATGATAGCCGATTATGAAGGTGACATCGTGAAACTCTTCGAAGGAGGGAATGACGGTGAATACCCCATATTGGCCACCCGCAACCTGATTCTTTTCCCTGGTGTGGTAACCCCGATACTCATAGGCAGGCAGCAGAGCCTGAATCTCGTGAAGCGACTCGACAAGAGGCCCGACACGCTCTTCTGCGTGTTCTGCCAGAAGAATCAGGAAGTGGACAATCCATCGTTTAAGGATCTCTACGACATCGGTGTGTTTGCACGCATCGTCCGCGTGCTGGACCTCCCTGGAGGCGAAGGAAACGTGACGGTCATCGTGCAAGGTCTCGGACGCTGCCATCTGGAGGAAATCACGTCAACCCGACCCTACATGAAAGGATTGGTGACGAATGCGCCTGAAATACTGCCAAGCCTCAAAGACATCGAATATGCCACGGCCCTGGAAGACTTCCGCCAGACAGCCATCGACTACGTGAAGAAGAACGAAGACATGCCCAACGAGGCGGAGTTTGCCATCCAGAATATCACGAATGGCATCATCCGCGTGAACTTCGTGTGTTCGTCCATGCCTTTCACCGTTCCCGAAAAGATTCAGCTTCTTCGATTCAAAGACGGCAAGGAGCGGCTCTTTGCTGCCCTCCGCCTGCTCCACCGCGACATCCAGTTTCTGGAACTGAAGCAGAACATCCGCTCGCGTACCCGCGAGGATCTCGACGAGCAGCAGCGCGAATACTTCCTGCAGCAGCAAATCAAGAACATCAAGGAAGAACTGGGCAACGGCGAAGGCTCACCCGAAAGGAAAGAACTCGTGGAGAAGGCCATGACCCGCAAATGGGGAGAGGATGTGGAAAAGGTGTTCTACAAGGAACTCGACAAGCTCGACATGCTCAACCCGCAAGGCCCCGAATACAGCGTTCAGCTGAACTACCTGCAGACGATGGTCAGCCTGCCGTGGAATGAATACACGGAAGACGACATCGACCTGAAACGTGCACAAAAGGTGCTCGACAAAGACCACTACGGCATGGAGAAGGTGAAGGAGCGCATCCTGGAATACATGGCCGTACTGCAGCTGCGCGGCGACCTGAAGAGTCCGATCATCTGCCTCTACGGTCCTCCGGGCGTAGGTAAGACATCGCTCGGCAAGAGCATTGCTGCCTCGATGAAGCGCAAGTACGTGCGCATCTCCCTTGGCGGCCTGCACGACGAGAGCGAAATCCGCGGACACCGCCGCACCTACGTGGGTGCCATGCCCGGACGTATCATCAAGAGCATCCAGAAAGCCGGTTCGTCCAACCCTGTCTTCATTCTTGACGAGATTGACAAGGTGACGCAGAACACCATCAACGGCGATCCCTCGAGCGCTTTGCTCGAAGTACTCGACCCGGAGCAGAACGCTGCTTTCCACGACAATTATCTCGACGTGGACTACGACCTCTCAAAGGTGCTTTTCATTGCCACGGCCAACGACCTGAACACGATTCCGCGACCGCTGCTCGACCGTATGGAGATTATCGAGGTGAGCGGCTATATCACGGAGGAAAAGATTGAGATTGCCAAGCGCCATCTCATCCCGAAGGTGAAAGAGAACACAGGACTCGAATCTGACAAGAAACTCTCTTTCAACAAGGCTGCTATCGAAAAGATCATCGAGCAATACACCCGTGAAAGCGGTGTGCGCCAATTGGAGAAGCAGATTGACAAGGCCATGCGCAAACTGGCGCTGAAGAAGGCCACCGACGGTTCGCTGCCGTTTGAGAAGATTACGCCGGAGGTTCTTGAAGGTCTGCTCGGCAAGCCACCTTTCTATCGCGACATCTACCAGGGCAACGAGTATGCAGGCGTGGTGACCGGACTGGCCTGGACGTCGGTGGGAGGAGAAATCCTCTTCATCGAGACATCACTATCGAAAGGCAAGGGTTCCAAGCTGACGCTGACCGGAAACCTCGGCGATGTGATGAAGGAGAGTGCCGTGCTTGCGCTGGAGTATGTGAAGGCACATGCCGATATCTTGAATATCGACTATCGCATCTTCGACAACTATAACATCCATATTCACGTGCCCGAAGGGGCTACGCCCAAAGACGGTCCGTCAGCCGGCATCACCATTGCCACCTCCATCGCTTCGGCACTTACGCAGCGCAAGGTGCGCAAGAACACGGCCATGACTGGCGAGATTACGCTCCGCGGAAAGGTATTGCCCGTGGGCGGCATCAAGGAGAAAATCCTGGCTGCCAAGCGCGCCGGCATCACCGACATCATCATGTGCCGCGACAACAAGAAGGACATTGACGAGATTCCTGAGGTCTATCTGAAGGGAGTGGAATTCCACTATGTGGAAAACGTGCAGGACGTGTGGAACTTTGCGCTGACGAATGAAATCGTGAAGAATCCCATTCCGTTCGAGATTTCTGAAGAACAAGGAGTAAGGGGCAAATAGAAGACTATGACATTCGAACTGCAACATACTGACACAGCCAGCGATGCCCGTGCGGGACTGATAACCACCGCCCACGGCCAGATTGAGACGCCTATCTTCATGCCCGTCGGCACGGTGGGCTCCGTGAAAGGCGTGCATTTCTCCGAACTTCGCGAACAGGTGAAGGCGCAGATCATCTTGGGCAACACCTATCATTTGTACCTTCGTCCGGGCCTCGACATCATCCGCAAGGCTGGAGGCCTGCATCAGTTCAACACCTGGGATCGTCCGATATTGACTGACTCTGGCGGCTTTCAGGTGTTTTCGCTGACAGGCATTCGCAAGCTGCGCGAAGAAGGATGCGAGTTCCGTTCGCATATTGACGGTTCAAAGCATATCTTCACACCAGAGAATGTGATGGACACGCAGCGCATCATCGGAGCCGACATCATGATGGCTTTCGACGAATGCCCACCCGGACAAAGCGACTATCAGTATGCAAAGAACAGCCTGCAACTGACGCAACGCTGGCTTGACCGCTGCATCAAGCGCTTCAGCGAGACAGAGCCCCTCTATGGATATGAGCAGACGCTCTTCCCCATCGTGCAGGGCTGCACCTATAAGGACCTACGTCAGGAAGCAGCAAAATATATAGCCGACAAAGGAGCCGACGGCAATGCCATCGGCGGTCTCGCCGTGGGTGAACCCACGGAGGTGATGTACGACATGATTGAGGTGGTGAATGCCATCCTGCCCAAGGACAAGCCCCGCTACCTGATGGGTGTGGGCACACCGCAGAACATCCTCGAAGCCATCGAGCGCGGCGTGGACATGTTCGACTGTGTGATGCCCACGCGCAACGGTCGCAACGCGATGCTCTTCACCTATGAAGGCACGATGAACATGCGCAACAAGAAATGGGAAGACGACTTCTCTCCCATCGACCCCGACGGATGCGACATTGACCGGCTGCACTCAAAGGCCTATCTGCACCATCTCTTCAAAGCCCAGGAACTCCTGGCCATGCAGATAGCATCCATCCATAACCTAGCATTCTATCTGCGCCTCGTGTCGGATGCGCGCCAGCATATCCTGAAGGGAGACTTCACCCAATGGAAGGCTTCGGTAATTGACAATTTAGGAAGACGAATCTAAATGGAATACAGAAAAATAAAGCGGTGGCTCAAACTGCTCAAGGCAGGACGCTGGCTGAAGAATCACTTCGGCTGGCTCAGGCGTATTCTGAAATGGATAGGCATCAAGATGAAATGGCTGCTACCCGTCGTGGCATGGATCGGCCATAAGTTGCGCTGGCTCAATCCGCGGCGCTACATCAGGACTATCGACTGGTATATCATCAAGAAGTTCCTCACCACCTACTTCTTTGCCATAGCGCTGATTATCTCCATTTCGATCGTGTTCGACGTGAATGAGAACCTTTCGAAATTCACCGAATACAATGCCCCCCTGAAGGCCATTGTCTTCGACTATTATGTAAACTTCATACCCTACTACTCCAATCTTTTCTCACCGCTTTTCGTCTTCATTGCCGTGATTTTCTTCACGTCGAAGATGGCGGGAAACTCCGAGATTATATCCATCCTGGCTGCTGGCATCAGTTTCAAGCGCCTGATGCGTCCCTACATGATATCGGCTGCCCTCATCTCCGTGCTCACATTCTATCTGGGATCGTACGTGATTCCGAAAGGAACCGTGGTAAGGCAGAACTTTGAGTCGCTATACAAGAATAAGAAGCGCAACAACTCGGCCGACAATGTACAGTTGCAGGTAGGTAAAGGTATCATTGCCTACATTCAGCACTACGACAACAACATGAAGCGCGGCTACGGATTCAATCTTGACAAGTTTGAGAACAAGAAGCTGGTGAGCCACATGACAGCCAGCGAGATACAATACGACACGATTTCCGACTCCAAGTTCCACTGGAAGGTGAACAACTGGCGTATACGTGAAATGAAAGGACTGCGCGAGAAAATCTCAAGCGGTGGCGTGAAGGACACACTCATCCTCATGGAACCCACCGACCTGGTGTTCTCGAAAGGTCAGCAAGAGACATTCACGAGTCCTGAACTGAGAGAGTATATCAACCGCCAGATTGACCGTGGTTCGAGCAATGTCGTGCAATACGAGGTGGAGTACCATAAGCGAATAGCCACCTCATTTGCTTCGTTTATCCTGACCACCATCGGAGTATCGCTTTCGTCGCGCAAACGAAAAGGAGGAATGGGCTTGTATCTGGGTATAGGTCTGGCACTTAGCTTCAGCTACATACTGCTGCAGACGGTATCCGCCACCTTTGCCATCAATGCCGGTACACCGGCCATACTTGCAGCCTGGATTCCCAACATCGTGTTTGCCGTCATAGCCTATTTCTGCTACCGGCAGGCTCCGAATTGATAATTACAAACATCGTAAAAGAAAGATTATATTTTGGATTTTTATTATTTAGATCTCAACGACAATGCGCTCGATGCGCTCGACGATATGAATTTCACCACCTGTACGCCTGTACAGGAAAAGTGTATTCCCGAAATCCTCAACGGACGTGATGTGCTTGGTGTGGCACAGACGGGCACGGGCAAGACGGCCGCCTACCTGCTGCCCATCCTATCCATGCTCGACGATGGAGGCTATCCGAAGGATAAAATCAACTGTATCATCATGAGTCCGACACGCGAACTCGCACAGCAGATTGACCAGGCCATGCAAGGCTTTGCCTATTATATGCCCGAGGTGAGTTCGGTGGCTGTTTACGGGGGCAACGACGGTAATCGCTACGATCAGGAGTATCAGGCAATGAAGATGGGAGCGGATGTCATTATTGCAACTCCAGGACGCTTCATCAGCCATATCACGATGGGAAACGTGGATTTGAGCCACGTCAGTTTCTTTGTGCTCGACGAGGCTGACCGCATGCTCGACATGGGATTCTCGGATGATATCCTCTCTATTGCCAAACTGCTTCCCGAGACTTGTCAGACCATTATGTTCTCGGCCACGATGCCTCAGAAGATTGAACAGCTGGCCCATACCTTATTGAAGAATCCCGTAACCATCAAGCTCGCCGTCAGCAAACCGGCTGAGAAGATTCATCAGATGGCCTACGTTTGCCACGAGAACCAGAAAATGGGTATCATGCGCCATCTCTTCAAGGAGCGTGAAATGAAGCGTGTCATCGTGTTCTCCAGCAGTAAACTGAAGGTGAAAGACATCTACCACGATCTGCTCCGCATGAAGGTGAGTTGCGGTGAGATGCATTCCGACCTGACGCAGGCTGAACGTGATGAGGTGATGTATAAGTTCAAGAGCGGACAGATTGACGTGCTGGTGGCTACCGACATCGTGGCCCGCGGCATCGACATTGACGATATTGCCATGGTCATCAACTATGATGTGCCGCACGATGCAGAGGACTACGTGCACCGCATTGGCCGTACGGCGAGAGCCGACCGCGACGGTGAAGCCATCACCCTTGTGCGTGGGTATGAGATCGGGGACTTTATGGACATAGAGAAATTCCTGGGAAAGGAAGTGGAGAAGCTTCCCCTGCCGAAAGAACTCGGCGAAGGACCGGAATACAAACCCATGCGCAGAAACGGAAACCGGCAACGCGGACGAGGCGGCAAAGGTCACGGCAGAAGCGGCGGACGGGGAAGAAACAACCGGCATGGAAAACCCCACAACCGCGGAAGACGCAATAAAAAAGACAACAAAGCCGGACAAAACAAAACCGAATAGTACAATAATAAGATAAGCCTGTCTCACGACAGGCTTATCTACATACTTACTAAAACTAAATTAACCACTAAAAAAAACTAATCCTTATTAAATGTCTTATTTGTGCTGCAAAGATACAACGCTTTTATGTAATTTGCAACTTTTGAGCTGAAATTTTTTCATTATTTAATATATCTCTTCTAATTAGTGTTCGAATCGCGAACAATTATCTTCACTTTTGCTATACGTCGCTCCTCAATTTCCAAAATTTCGAATAAATAGTTCTTGTATGACAGCTTCTCGTGAACCTCGGGGAAATCTCCTTTTATCTCAAGGAGCAAACCTGCCACGGTGTCGGCATCACCTTCCACTTCGCAAAACTCATCGTCATTTACATTCAGGATTCTGCAGAAATCGCTGAGCAGCGTCTTACCATCAAATACGTAGGTATTGCGGTTCAGGCGGGTATAGGTCTTTTCTTCCTCGTCATACTCATCATTGATCTCGCCTACGATTTCTTCCAGGATATCTTCAAGTGTGACAATGCCGCTGGTGCCGCCGAATTCATCCACCACAATGGCGATGTGCACCTTATTATCCTGAAACTCACGTAGCAAGTCGTCAATCTTCTTGGTCTCAGGAACGAAGTAAGGCGGACGTATCAGAGTCTGCCAACGGAAAGCAGAGGGTTTGGAAAGATGTGGCAGCAGGTCTTTGATATAAAGCACGCCACGGATATTATCGGAATTATTCTGATAGACAGGAATACGGCTGTAGTTGTTCTCAACGATACACTTCAGCACATCGGCATACGAGCTCTTGATATCGATGTCAACCACATCCTGACGGCTGGTCATCACTTCCTTTACCGTCTCATCACCGAAGCGGATTATACCCTGAAGCATGCTCTGCTCCTCTTTGATTTCGTTTTTGTCGGTCAGTTCCAGCGCCTGTTCCAGATCGTCCACGCTCAGCACGTGATTATCCTGGCGCACTACCTTCTCAGCCAAGATACCGCTGCGCAGGAGGATGCTCCCAAGCGGCCAGAAGAAGCTACGCAAGGCCATCAGAGGGCCGACCATCCTGCGGCAGAAAGCCAACGGATTCTGACGGGCAAAGATTTTAGGCATAATCTCTCCGAAAAGGAGCAGCAGGAATGTGAGCAGCACCGTGATGCAGAGGAACTGTAACCACACAGCCTTGCCGAAATCCACGATATGGGCAAAGATATAGTTGCAGAGCATGATGATGGTCACGTTCACGAAGTTGTTGGTGATGAGAATCGTGGCCAACGTGCGTTCGCTGTCGTCACGGAGTTTCTTCACCTGTGCATCCGTTGAATTATGCTCAGGATCCATTTCATTAAGATCCTGCGGTGAGAGACTGAAGAATGCGATTTCCGAACCACTGGCAAAGCCGGAGAATACAAGAAGTATAGCAGCCAGTACGGCTGCTATGATGACACCGGTAGTGGGTGCAATCCAGTGCACCTCACTGAGCGTTTGTTGTATAAAAGATATATCCATCAGAAGGGCATCTGATTATCATTAGCCTGAGGCTGAGGAGCTGGTTCAGAGGCCATGTCGGATTCGGTAGTCTGAGGTTTCGGCGAAAGCATCTCCATATTGTCCACATGGATCTCTGTCACATAGCGGCGCTCGCCTTTCTGCGTGTCATACATTCTATAACGGATGCGACCTTCTACATAGAGCTTGTCACCCTTGTGGACATATCGTTCCACAATCTTGGCCAACTGACGGTAGAACACCAGATTATGCCAGTCCGTACGGTCAGGCACCTGGGTTCCGTTCTGAAGTGTATAGCCACGTTCTGTTGTTGCCAGACGCACTTGAGCCACGGCCTGATCCTGTTCGAAGTATCTCACATCAGGATCTTGTCCAACATTTCCAATCAGCATTACCTTATTCATATAGCGGCCTCCTCAACAGTTTTTATTTCCACATTCCGAGATAGCGGAACTTGAAGTTCTTGCCCTTGGCTGAAGGGAACTGGCTACGCCCGTCAACACGGCTACGCAGATGATCTACGATACGGTTATAGGCATCCAGACCGGAAATGGCCTTCACGTTAGCCACGAAATGCGTGTCGCGGTATTCATGCTTGCCCGTGGATGGCACCATTACCACGCGCTTGAAGTCGAGCATTCCCTCGTACCAACCCTCGCGCTCTTCGTTCAGCCGGGCCACGGCCGGAGCTACCATCTCCTTGCGCGCACCGTCGGCCGGACGCAATGCCTTCTTCTCCTTGAAGTCAAGCATCGTGGCAGCCTCAGTCTTTATAATGATAAAGTAAATGCGTGGACGCACCTTATAGCGTTTCGGATAAAACACATCACTGTCGCAATAGTCGCGGATATCAGCCTCGAGATCAGGATTCATATTGATCTCAGGAATGGAAGCCAGAAAATCTATAGCATCTTCGACAGTAGGCACAAGTGTCTCTTTGTCAAAATATCTTAAGTATAAGTTCATTTGTTTGGGTTGTATTTTTCTTATCCTAAAAAAAAGAGCGGAAAACGGGACTCGGACCCGCGACCCCAACCTTGGCAAGGTTGTGCTCTACCAACTGAGCTATTTCCGCATTGCGTTATATCGTAATGACGATATCTAAATCTGTTTAAGTGAAGAGGAGGAGACTCGAACTCCCACGTCGCAATTGACACTACCCCCTCAAAGTAGCGCGTCTACCAATTCCGCCACCTCTCCAACAAAAACACTTTCTGTAACGTTGCGAATATGCAAGCCAGTGCTTGGTGCCCAGAACAGGACTCGAACCTGCACGCATCGCTGCACACGCACCTGAAACGTGCGCGTCTACCAATTCCGCCACCTGGGCAATTCGAGAAAAGGGCCCTCGCTCCATCTTCGCTTGTTACAGAATGTGAGCGGAAAACGGGACTCGGACCCGCGACCCCAACCTTGGCAAGGTTGTGCTCTACCAACTGAGCTATTTCCGCAATTTACTCCCTTCTGGAAGTGCATTTCTCTAAATGCGAGTGCAAAGGTACGTACAATTTTTGAAACCGCCAAATGTTTTTGAAAGTTTTTTTCAATCCATTCTATTTTTGTAATCATCGTAGGTGAACTCTTTCAGCATAACCAGATGCCCGTCGGTTCGTGCTAACGCTATGGCAGGATGTGAGATACCATTAAACATGGTGGTCTTTACCGTCGTATAATGGAGCATATCTTCCAATATAATATTTTCGCCGACCACCAATTCATGGTCAAACTTCCAGTAGCCCATGAAGTCGCCGCTCAAGCAGCTGTTACCGCCCAACCGGTATAGATGGGGAGCATCCGTTGGGGGCATTCCGTCGGCAGATTCAACGGTCTCCGCGCCGCGCACTTTAGGATAGTATGGCATTTCGAGGCAGTCAGGCATGTGGCAGGTGAAGCTCACATCGAGAATGGCCGTGCGGATGCCATGGTCTTCCACGATGTCAACCACGTGGCTGACCAGCGGCCCCGTCTGCCAGCCGAATGCGCTGCCGGGCTCCAGGATGATTTTCAGCCAGGGATAGCGCTCATGAACACCTTTCAGGATGCGGATCAGCAGGTCCACGTCGTAGTCCTTGCGGGTCATCAGGTGGCCACCGCCGAAGTTGATCCACTTCAGTTGCGGGAACCACCGCGCAAACTTCTCTTCTATATGCTGCAGGGTACGCTCAAACACGTCTGCCCCACTCTCGCAATGGCAATGGCAATGGAATCCCTCAATGCCCTCGGGCAGCTGCGCGGGGAGTTTGTCGGCCGTCACGCCAAACCTGGTGCCTGGCGCACAAGGGTTATAAAGGTCGGTCCCCACCTCAGAATATTCAGGATTCACCCTGAGCCCTACCGAGACACGCCCCTTCACCTTATTATAATAACGCGCGTATTGAGAAAGCGAGTTGAAGGTGAGATGACTCGAGCAGTTGGCTATGCGGTCAATCTCATCGTCGGTATATGCAGGCGAATAGGTGTGGGCCTTGGCTCCAAACTCTTCGTAGGCAAGCCGGGCCTCGAAGAGCGAACTGGCCGTAGTGGAACGGATATACTCACGAAACACAGGAAACGTTTTCCACAGCGCATAGGCCTTGAATGCGAGAATGATTTCCACATCGGCCTCGCGGGCCACGCTTGAGATGAGCTGAAGATTGGCCCTGAGCCTTTCTTCCTCCAGCACGTACATCGGGCGACTGATGCCCTCAAAACTGTCAAGATTGATTTTCATACCTACAAAGATACGGATAATTCTTATGATAGAACAAGTTAATAGCCATTATTTAGAATTTTTATCCTTTCACTATTGCATATCCGACGGATTTTTCATACTTTTGCATCAGAAAACAAAAAGGCAGATGAAACTCGTTGTAATGACTAAGCCCACATTCTTTGTGGAGGAAGACAAAATTCTGGCTACGCTCTTCGACGAAGGGATGGACAACCTGCACTTGTACAAACCGGACTCATCCCCCATGTATGCTGAGCGTCTGCTGACTCTACTGCCTGATGAATACTACCGCAAAATCACCGTTCACGACCATTATTACCTCAAAAACGAATTCGGCCTGGACGGCATTCATATCGAATCTCCCGACGCTCCCCTGCCCGACGGATACCGAGGGCATTTCTCGCGCACATGCATGCAGCTCGACAAGCTCAAGGTTGCCAAGAAAAAATCGGAGTATGTGTTCCTGAAATACATCTTCGACAGCCAAAGCGAACCCGACAAGAAAGCCTGCTTCACGATGGAACAACTCAAGGCTGCCTCGCGCGAAGGACTCATCGACCGCCACGTCTATGCCCTGGGCGGCATCAATCTCGACAACGTGCGCATGATGAAAGACCTGGGATTCGGGGGCATAGTGCTATGCGGCGACTTGTGGAACCGGTTTGACATTCATCAGGAACAAGACTTCCATGAACTGATAGACCACTTTGTCAAGATACGCAAGGCGATAGGATAAGACAATATTAACAAACAGTACATTCATATCACGATGATTGATCAAAACTCATTTATGGTATTCTCGGGTACTTGCACAAAGTACCTGGCAGAGAAAATATGCAAGAGTCTCGGCTGTCCCCTCGGGAAGATGGTCATGACCAAGTTCTCCGACGGAGAATTTGCAGTTTCCTACGAAGAAAGTGTGCGTGGCCGCGACCTCTTCCTCGTTCAGAGCACGTTCCCCAACTCAGACAATCTGATGGAGCTGCTCCTGATGATCGACGCCGCCAAGCGCGCTTCGGCCAAGACCATCAATGCCGTAATCCCCTACTTCGGTTGGGCACGCCAGGACCGCAAGGACAAGCCCCGCGTGAGCATCGGCGCCAAACTCGTGGCCGACCTGCTGAGCGTGGCAGGCGTTGACCGTGTGATCACGATGGACCTCCATGCCGACCAGATTCAGGGATTCTTCGACGTGCCCGTTGACCATCTCTATGCTTCAGGCGTCATCCTGCCTTATCTGCAGAGCCTGAAACTCGACAACCTTGTCATCGCCTCTCCCGACGTGGGCGGCTCGAAGCGTGCCAACACCTACGCCAAGTATCTGGGATGCCCGCTCGTGCTCTGCAACAAGACCCGCGCCCGCGCCAATGTCGTTTCCAGCATGCAGATCATCGGCGACGTGAAAGACAAGAACGTGGTGGTGGTTGACGATATGGTTGACACCGCCGGCACCATCACAATGGCTGCCGACGTGATGAAGGCTGCAGGAGCCAAGAGCGTGCGTGCCTGCGCCACCCACTGCGTGATGAGCGGCCCTGCCAGCGAGCGTGTGGAGAAGAGTGCATTGGAAGAAATTGTCTTCACCAACTCTATTCCCTACAACAACACATGCTCCAAGGTGAAGCAGCTCTGCGTGGCCGACATGTTTGCGGAGACCATCCGCCGCGTGCTTGAAAACAAGAGCATCAGCGACCAGTATATCATCTAACGCGCTTCCACCCAACGGAAGCCACGTTTCCACCCATTGGAAGGCCTGTTTCCACCCATCGGAAGCAGGCCTTCCACTTATCAGAAGCAAAGTATCATCCGAAGGCCTTCAAAGTATCATCCGTTGCCTTCCAAAGTATCATCCGACGGACTTCAAAGTATCATCCGTTGAAGGCCAAAGTATCATCCATTCAAATAGAAAGAGGATGCGCCCTAGTTTGAGCACATCCTCTTTCCTATTAAAAACGAGCGGAGCGTTAACCGCCGAAGTTATCATACATGATACTCTCGGGCTCCACGCCAAGACCATCGAGCATCTGCACGACGGCGTTCGACATCGGGCCGGGACCACACATGTAGTACTCCACGTCCTCGGGTGCCTCGTGGTCCTTCAGATACGTGTTGTACATCACCTGATGCACAAAGCCCGGGGTATATTTCACGCCGGCTGCGTCGGCTGCGGGATCCGGACGGTCGAGCGCCAGGTGGAAGTGGAAGTTGGGATACTCCTTCTCCAATCCGAGGAAGTCGTCAAGATAGAACACCTCGTTGAGCGCACGTGCACCATAGAAATAGTGCATCTCACGGTCAGTGGTGTGGAGCGTCTTCGTCATGTGCATGATCTGCGCACGGAGCGGAGCCATACCTGCACCACCACCTACCCAAATCATTTCGCGCTTGGAGTCGAAGTGAGGATGGAAATCACCGAACGGACCGCTCATAGTCACCTTGTCGCCAGGTTTCAATGAGAAGATATACGACGAAGCGATACCCGGATTCACGTCCATGAAGCCACTCTTGTCAGGCTTGAACGGAGGCGTGGCAATACGCACGGTGAGCATGAACACGTCACCCTCTGCCGGATAGTTGGCCATGGAGTATGCACGGATGGTAGGCTCGGGATTGACGCACTTCAGGGGGAACAAGCCGAACTTCTCCCACGAGGGCAGATACTCATCGCCGATGAGCGACTTATCGATGTCCTTGTCGTAGTCCATCGTGAAAGCCGGAATCTTGATCTGTGCATAGGAGCCGGGAATGAAGTCCATGTGCTCGCCCGGGGGCAGCTGCACCTTGAACTCCTTGATGAACGTAGCCACGTTCTTGTTGCTGATGACGGTACACTCATACTCTTTCACGCCGAGAATGGACTCGGGCACGTGAATCTTCAAATCGCCTTTCACCTTGCACTGGCATCCCAGGCGCCAGTGGTTCTTGATTTCCTTGCGCGTGAAGTGAGACTTCTCGGAATCGAGGATTTCTCCCCCACCCTCGAGCACCTGCACCTTGCACTGTCCGCACGATGCCTTACCGCCACAAGCCGAAGGCAGGAAGATGCCGTTCTCGTTGAGCGTGGTCATCAGGCTGGAACCCTGTGGCACGTTGATAGTGCGGTCGCCATTGATTTCGATATTCACATTGCCGCTCGGCGATAGATATTTCTTGGCGATGAGCAGCATGGTCACCACCAGCAGGATGATTACCAAGAATACGCCTATACTTGCTAAAATAAACTGTCCCATACCTTATTATATTTTAAGACCCGAGAAGCACATCATAGCCATGGCCATGAGTCCTACGGTGATGAACGTAATGCCGAGTCCCTGCAGGGGCTTGGGGACATCGGTGTATTGCATTTTCTCGCGGATAGCGCCCAAGAGCACGATGGCCAGCGTCCAGCCGAGACCCGAACCTACAGCGTAGGCAATGGCATCCCAGACGGAGCCGATATACTGAGAGTTGAGCGGATCGAGGTTGATGCGCTGCTGCATGAAGAGCGAGGCACCCATGATGGCACAGTTGACGGCAATCAGCGGGAGGAAGATGCCCAGCGCTGCATAGAGCGAAGGCGAATACTTCTCAACCACCATCTCCACCAGCTGAACCATACCGGCAATCACGGCGATGAAAAGGATGAACGACAGATAGCTGAGGTCAACGCCAGGGATGAGACAGTCGGGACCCAGCACCTTCGTCTGGAGCAGATAATCGACGGGCACGGTGACCAAGAGCACGAAAGTGACGGCCATGCCCAGTCCAAATGAAGTCTTCACGTTCTTCGAAACGGCAAGGTAAGAACACATGCCGAGGAAGAAGGCGAATATCATGTTGTCCACGAAGATGGACCGGAAAAACAGATTAATGATATGTTCCATAATTACTTCTCCTTATAAAAACAGGCACGGTGTACCCAGATGACACATCCAACGAGAATCAGCGCCATGGCAGGCATCGTCATCATACCGTTGTTCATATAACCAGCATCATAGACGGCTTGCGGCAGGACCTTGAAGCCCAGCAGCGTGCCGAATCCGAAGAATTCGCGGAAGGCGCCCACGATGACCAGAATCATGGCATAGCCGATACCGTTGGCAATGCCGTCGAGGAACGATGGCCAAGGCTTGTTCTGCATGGCAAAAGCCTCCAGACGGCCCATCAGAATACAGTTGGTGATAATCAGACCCACATAGACCGAGAGCTGCACACTCACGTCGTAGGCAAAAGCCTTCAGCACCTGAGAGACGATGGTCACCAGCGCGGCCACCACCACCAGCTGCACGATGATGCGGATGCGCGTGGGGATCGTGTTGCGGATAATAGAGATAATCACATTCGAGAAGGCGGTGATGATCGTCACGGCCAGTCCCATCACAATAGCCGGCTTCAACTGAGCTGTAACAGCCAGTGCCGAACAGATTCCAAGCACCTGAACAAGTATCGGGTTGTCCAAGTTCAATGGATTCTTGAAAACTTCCTGGTTTTCCTTTGAAAATAAACTACTCATATCGTTACTTGTTCTTTAAGATTTCCATAAATGGCTTCAGTCCCTCTTTCAGCATCAGGCTGACACCGTTCGACGTGAGCGTGGCTCCAGTGACGGCATCCACCTCGCTCTCGGGCACCTCAATCTTCTTGGCTACGCCGAGTTCAATCTCGGGATCGTCATCGGCATTGATCTTCTTGCCCTTGAACTTCTCCTGCCAAGCCTGAGAGTCCTTGATTTCAGCACCAAGGCCAGCAGTCTCAGAGTCATGGTTGAAATATGCGCCATAGACGGTGTTCTTGTCGGCAGCTACGGAGATATAGCCAAAGACCGGACCCCAGAGTCCCATGCCCTTCACCGTGCAGACATAGACGGGCTGGCCGTCAATCTCGCAGGTATAGAGCTTCTGTTCGCCCACGGCTTCTTCGCTCTTCACCACCTCGCCATACTTGGCTTCAGCCTCGCTGTCGCCAAGACCGCGGATGTTGAGCGAATTGAGAATCTGCTTCTTCACGTCGAGCGCCACATTGGCATCCTGCTTAGCCTTCAGGGCCTGCGACACGAATGCCAACAGGAAAGCGACTACGACAACGATGATGGCGCTGTAAATAATCGTATATGTATTACTGTTAGTCTTCATCTTACGGTTCCTCCTTATTTTATACGGTTAGCACGACGGGAGATATTGCGCTGCACGACGCAGTAGTCGATAAGCGGCGCACACATGTTACCAAAGAAGATGGCGAGCATCATACCCTCGGGATAACCGGGGTTCATCACGCGTACGATCACGGCAATGGCACCAATGAGGAAGCCATACACCCACTTGCCACATTCGGTACGGGCAGAAGTGACCGGATCGGTAGCCATAAACACAGCTCCGAAGCAGAAACCGCCGAGCAGAAGATGCTCGTACCACAGGATGTTGGTCATGTCCAACGACTGGAACAAGACAGCCATCAGACCGCCGCCTACAAACACGCTGAGCATAGTCTTCCAGGAGGCGATGCCTGTCCAGAGCAGCAGAATGGCACCCAGGGCAATGGCAATGACGCTGGTCTCACCAATGGAACCGGGAATAAAGCCGCATACCATATCGCAGAGCGAAGTCTGAGGAGCTACACCCTGGGCCACCTCGCCCAGCGGAGTGGCAGCCGTAAAGCCATCGGGCAGCGCGTTACCCAGTCCGAAGATGCTGTCGGTAGCCACCCAGGCAGTATCGCCTGTCATTACCGACGGATAAGAGAAGAAGAGGAACATACGTGCGGCGATGGCCACATTGAAGATGTTCATACCCGTACCACCAAAGATTTCCTTGGCGAAAATCACGGCAAAGGCCACGGCCAGGGCCAGCATCCACAACGGACAGTTGACGGGAATGATAAGCGGAATGATGATACCGCTGACGAGGTAGCCCTCCTGAATCTCCTCACCTTTCCACTGGGCCACGATGAACTCAATGCCAAGGCCTACGATGTAACTGACGAGAATCTTCGGCAGCACGGCCAGGAAGCCGTAGCAGAAGATTTCGAGGAATGATGCCGAAGCCAGTGTGCCGGCGGCAGCATAGTTCTGATAGCCCACGTTGTACATACCGAACAGCATAGCCGGCACGAGCGCGATGACCACCATACTCATGATACGCTTCGAGTCGATGGCGTCGTGGATATGTGTTCCGCTCTTCGCCGTGTCGTTGGGCACATAGAGGAACGTCTCAAATCCATCAAAGACGCTTCGGAAAGCGTGAAGCCGTCCTCCCTCCTGGAAGTTAGGCTTTATCTTGTTGATGTAATTTCGTAAACTCATTGTAGTTGATTACTTGATAGATACATGATGTTATGCATTCTCCTTGCGCAGCATATTCAATCCGTTGCGCACAATCTTCTGAAGCTCCAGTTTCGAGGAATCCACGAATTCAGCAAGTGCAAAGTCTTCGGGAGCCACCTCATAGATGCCCAGCTGCTCCATCTTGTCGATGTCTTCAGCGATGATGGCCTTGATGAGATACTCTCCGTAGATGTCCATCGGAAGCACCTTGTCGTATTCGCCACTCATGATCATGCGGCGTTCACCGCCCTTGATGCGGCTGTCGAGTGAATACTCCTTCTTGCCGAAAAGCCATGAGAAATAGCTGCGGTTCACGGAGAATTGCTTCGTGCGTGGCATGATCCAGCCGAGCAGCTCGTCAGCCTCGTCGCCTTCAGAAATCACGGTAACCTCTGATGAGTGAGCTCCAAGGAAGTCGTCGGTCGAGGCTTTTGTGCCCGTGAGCACGTTGCCGTTGATGATACGCACGTTGGCTTCCTCTACGTTTCCGCTGAGGATGTCGGCCAAAGGTGTACCTACCAAGACATCAAGATAGCAGGGATTCTTCACCTGATCGCCGCATACGGCAATCGTACGCGTGAGGTTCACTTTGCCGGTATTGAACAGCCGGCCAAAGAAAATCACAGCCGACGGGTCAACGGTCCATACCACTTCACCCTTGTTGACGGGATCAAGATGGTTCACCTGAACACCGACGTTACCGGCAGGGCACTTACCATCGAAAACCGTGACTTCCACATCCTTGGCATTCACAAGCGCATCGGCAGTCTGCTTCGCTCCGATTCCAAGATAAGTCTTGGCCATCTTCGACAGCGCGGTAAGACCCGTCTGGAAATCCTTTTCGTTACCCTGAAGTTCCACTTCAAAATCCGCAGCTAAAGGCTTGTCTCTCAAAGCACTTACAAAAATAGCCTTTGGCTTGGATTCAGGTGTTGTGCTAACGGCATACGGCAACTGGTCAATGTAGCCAAACAAACCTGCTTCGAGCAACGCCTTGCAGACTTCCTCTCCACTGAGAGCGGCCACATCCTTCTTGCCATATTCGGTAAATTTCTGCTCTGCGTCGGCTTTAATCTTTACGCAAAGCACCTTCCTGCGCTCACCCCGAAGCACTTCGGTGACTTGTCCGCTGACGGGTGAGGCAAACTTCACATCGGGACATTGCTTGTTCACAAACAAGGTATCCCCGGCTTTGACAACGTCTCCCTCCTTGACGACCACTTTGGGAATCATCCCGACAAACGCATCCGGCGTGAGTGCATACACTTCACTAGCTTTCAGCACCGTCTTTTCTCCAACGGCCTTGCCTTTGAGGTTAATGTCTAAGCCCTTACGTAACTTAATAACATTTGCCATAACATTGTATAAAAAGAGATAATATTCATGAATAGTGGCACAAAGATAGACAAAATTTTCACATTTCGGGCAAAAAAAATCCAAAAACTTCTTTTTTGTTGATGAATTAGCGTAACTTTGCAAAGTGAAGAAAGCAAAACACCTCATCAGCGGAATTGTATGGGCCCTTATAGGTCTGTACATTTTACTTATTATACTGCTTCATATTCCTGCATTTCAGGGGTATATGGGGAAAAAGGCCAGTGAGATGCTTTCTGACAAATTCGGCACCGAGGTCACCGTTGGCCGCATCAACTTCGTAATTCCCAACCGTATCATTGTGGACGATGTCTATATGAAGGATCAAAGCGGAAAGGAAATGATTCGCGCCTCACGTGCATCAACCAAAATCGACCTCATACCGCTTTTCAACGGAAAAATATCCATTTCATCGGCTCAATTGTTCGGACTTCAAGGCACTTTTTACAAACAAGATGCACACTCCCAGCCCAACTTCCAGTTTGCGCTGGATTCCCTTGCTTCCAAAGACACTACACGCCACGCACCACTCGATCTGCGTATAGGAACCGTCGTCGTGCGTCACAGCGGATTCACCTACGACCGGCTGGACATGCCAAGGACAAGCGGGAAGTTTAATGCTAACCATCTCAACGTGAAGAACATCAGCACCCATCTGCTGTTGCCACGACTCACCGACAATGGCCTGGAAGCCACCCTGAAGCGCCTGTCGCTGGAAGAAGCTTCCGGACTAACGCTGAAGGACCTCTCGTTCAAGCTCAAGGCTGACAAGAAACGCACGACCCTTACGCAGCTTCGGGCCATGCTGCCACAGACCAGACTGATCATCGACTCTATAGGTGCATCCTATGAAATGAATAACGGCAAGATTGAAATGGCCACGCTCCAATATGCCGGACGCATCAGCGAATCAAAGATCACACCAGCCGACCTCGCATTTCTGGACCGACAATTAAGTACATTCGGGCATCCCCTGCAACTCAAGAGCAGTTTCTCAGGCACAAGCAACATGCTACAGCTGCATCAAGTCAACATTGAATCGGATGAAGGAGAACTGAAGCTCGATGCCAGTGGCAGCCTATCCGCCAACAAACGCTGGTTTGCCAATATCAACCAACTGCAGCTCAGTGCCCATACCATAGAATTCCTGGAGCGCAACCTGCAGGTAAAGAATATCCAGATGCCCAAAGAACTGGTGCGTCTGGGCAGCATCGCCTTCCGTGGTGAGGCTGGAGGTGCCGACAAAGATTTATCCATGAAAGGCATCCTCGACACCGATGCCGGCAATGCCAACCTCGGACTGGGGCTTCATCAGAACCGGTTCACAGCACGTATTGAGACCGAAGGAATCAATCTGCAGCGTATTCTTGACGACAAGAAGTTCGGCCAGCTGGCTTCTCGAATCGACATTGACGGTGACACAAGCCTGAAAAATATCAAGGCTGTGGGTAACGTCTCGCGTTTCGACTATAACGGATATAGTTACCGCAATCTCGATATTGACGGCGACCTGCAAGGTTCACTTTTCAACGGCCACCTGTCAATCGACGATCCTCATGCACAGATTAATCTTGACGGCGACTTCGACATTTCTGCTCAAAGCCCCAAGGCCAAGTTTGTGGCTAAAGTGAGAAATCTGGTCCCAAGCGCATTGAAACTGACCGACCGTTTCGGTGACGCGCGTTTTGCCATGAATGTCGATGCCGACATAGCAGGCAAATCACTCTCCACGGCCATTGGGGCTGTCAACATCACAGACTTCGAGATGCATTCACAACAACACGACTATCATCTCGATCACCTTTTTCTTAACGCAGAGCAGACAGCCGAAGGCCATACCATTCATCTGCAAAGCGACTTCGCCGAAGCCGACATCACGGGGGACGATTTCTTCAGCCAGGCCTCCGTCGATGCCACCCTGCTGAAAAGCGACTGGCTCAACGTATTCTTCGGAATACCCGTTGACGTCAACAAGCCCGTGAAACTCTCCGCCAGCACAGACAAGAAGTCAAACAAAATGGCCCTGAAGGCCAAACTGCCCAATTTCAGCCTGAACGGAATCCTGATGGACTATACGGTCGATGCTAGGCAGGAAGACGGAAAGATCATGACCCTTATCACTTGGGACGACCGTAAGGCGAAGCCTTTCAAGGGCACACTCAACTGCACCACCGAACTCTTCAAAACCCCGAATGGTAAACAGGCCATCCACACGGTCGTACACGAATCAGACATCCTTGTCAACGATACGTTGTGGCACATCCGACCGAGCGATATCGTATATACCGACAAGCACCTCACGGTGGACTATTTTTCAATCGACCACAACAATCAGCACCTCACGGTCTATGGACTGGCTACCCCCAACAAAGAAGATAGCCTGACCGTGGACTTGCAGGACATCGACGTGAAATACATCCTCGACCTGCTTAACTTCCATGTGGTTGACTTCTCGGGAAAGGCTTCCGGCAAAGCCTATCTCAGTTCGGTATTCGACAAACTGACGGCGCATGCAAGCCTGAGTGTCGATGACTTCCGCTTCCAGAACGGAAGGATGGGCACACTCAATGTCAATGCGAACTATGGCAAGCAAGACAACCAGATAGATATTTCGGCCTATGCCGAAGATGATATCGGCAAGACACTCATCAACGGTTACGTGTCGATAGCCCGCAACTATCTTGACCTCGACATCAAGGCCGAAAAGACACGCCTTGAATTCGTGGAGGATTTCTGTAGTTCGTTTATGCGCAACACCGACCTTCGTGGCGATGGTAACGTCAGGCTGGCCGGATTCCTGAGTGGTGAAAACAGTATCAACCTATCAGGTAGCCTTATCGCGAACGGAAAGATGGACATAACTCCGCTCAATACCCGATACACGCTTCACGACTGTAAGGTGCTCATGGTGCCCAATGAAATCTATTTTGAGCAAGACACCATCACCGACCGCGACGGACATATCGGAATCGTGAACGGAGCCATCCACCACGACGAACTGACCAACCTGACCTTCGACTTCGATGTGAATGCCCAGAACCTGTTGGCTTATGACTTTCACGACTATGGAGATGCAACATTCTTCGGAACCATCTACGGCACAGGTAACTGTCAGATCAAAGGCCGCCAGGGGCGCATTGACTTCGACGTGAATGCCACGCCTAATCGCGGGTCGTTCATAGAATACAATGCAGCCAGTCCTGATGCCATTTCAGACCAGGGATTCATTGAATGGCGCGATGTGACTGATGGAATACAAAATGATTTTACCCAACGGCTTGACTCTGCGCTCAATCACCATCAGCCGAAACATGCCCAGATCCCTACCGACATACACATGAACTTCCTGTTCAACACCAGGCCGGAAGACTTCACGCTTCGTCTGCTGATGGACAAGCAAAGTGGCGACTACATCGCGCTCAACGGCTCAGGCAGCCTCAGGGCCTCCTATTATAATAAAGGTGTATTCGAGATGTATGGCAACTACCTCATAGACCATGGCATCTATAAACTCACCATCCAAAACGTCATTAAGAAAGATTTCCAGTTTCAGCCCGGCTCCACCATAGTATTCGGTGGAGATCCGTACAACTCTGCCTTGAACATGAAAGCTCAATACACGGTGACGGGTGTGCCTCTATCAGACTTGGAAATCGGAAACTCCTTTAAAAACAATAATGTACGTGTGGACTGCATGATGAACATCACCGGCACACCGGAGTCTCCACATGTGGAGTTCGACCTCGATCTCCCCACCCTCGGCACGGACATGAAGCAGATGATACGCTCACTCATCAACAGCGAAGAGGAAATGAATCAGCAAGTGATCTACCTGCTGGCCATCGGGCGATTCTACAACCAGCGTGACACACGTTCCAATGAGCAGCAGAGCCAAACCTCACTGGCTATGCAGTCGCTACTCTCTGGAACGGTAAGTCAGCAAATCAACAACATACTCTCCTCACTGACCAACAACAGCAACTGGAACTTCGGAGCCAATATCTCCACAGGTGATGAAGGATTCTATAACGCAGAATATGAAGGTATCCTTTCAGGACGCCTGCTCAACAATCGGCTGCTCATCAATGGCCAGTTCGGTTATCGCGACAATGCCAACACCGAAAACTCTTCATTCATTGGAGACTTCGACATCCGCTACTTACTTTTCCCCAACGGCAACCTGGCCGTACGCGTCTATAACCAGACCAACGACCGCTATTTCACGCGCAACTCACTTAACACCCAGGGTATCGGAGTGATTCTGAAACGCGACTTCAACGGCCTGAAAGACCTGTTCGGTTCAGGACGGAAAAAGTAATCATCTGCTATAGGAAATAGGATTCTACACATCTGCCTCCAGCAACTGCTGGATGGTGTAGCCGTGCTTTTTCTGGTATTTGTCCACGTCGTTGATGAACTTCATCTTAAAGAACTGATTGCCCATCACGCGATTGCAAACCCACATCATCTTACCCATGTGGAAATCGCGTTCCCGCTGTGACCTGCTATCAAAATTTTGCAAAGGATACTGGCTAAGAAGATAGAACACCATACAATCAGGCACGATATTATTCCGATTCATCGACTGGCGCTGTGCTGACGAATAATGCTTCTTATAAAGCGGATAGCCAGACCCCATATACTTGTCAAGTGAAATACCGATAATGTCGTTACCGACGATGATGCTCTCGTCAAGGGCCCCTATTTGAGTATAAAAGCGGGGAATGACCAAAGTGGGGACTTCCTTCTGGAGTTTGCTGAAACAATTGTTCAACTGTTCGTTCAGATCGTCAATATTGGCAAATTCAGCCTGCACGTCACTGATCAGTACCTGCAACGTACTGTCCTGAAAGAAAGAAAGGAATTTCCTGTTAATGTTGGGATCATCCATCGCGCCGATGCGTAGCACATTCTCAATAAGCGCCCGCGTTTCCATGGGATAGTCGGTCTCCATCTGCTGAAGTGCCGAGAAGTCTCCGGTCGTGAGATAACGGCTTTCCAAACGGTCGTAGCGCTCTATCTCAACAGAAGTTTCCTCCGTGTTGAAGAAATCAATGGGCCGCAACTTAAAATCACATGAAGTAAGCAGCACCGTAATTAAATAAAGTACGGCTACAATCCTTTTCAAAAGTTGTTAAAGTTTAAATTCGGGTTCAAAATTACTAAAAAATATTTTAATATGCAAATTTTAAGATAAAAAGTTTAAATAAACTTTAGAAAAAAAGCTATTTAGGCGTAACACGATTAAATTTGCATTAAGAAACAAGTCAAAATAAACAAATATGAAAAGAACTATCTTATGCTTGCTGGCGGCCGTTTCGATGATGGCCAACGCGGAACAGACTTTCAAAGTTACAGTGGAGAACCCCACCAAAGATGCCAGGACGGATGCGCCTGTGGTGATTCAGTTAGCCGATATGGGTATCGATGTACGCTCAGCCTTGGTGACTGAAGATGGAAAAGAAATTACCTGTCAGCTCGACGACCTCAACGGCGACAAGCGTTTCGATGAACTTTGTTTCACGACCAACCTTGGCAAACGCGAGAAGAAAACATTCGAAGTGACGCTCTCTGATCAGGGCAAGCCCCGCCAGTATGAGTCCCGCGTATTCATTGAGATGGTGCTGCGCAACTATCAGGTGAAGGAGAAAAACAAGCATGATTTCTATATTTCCGAACTGACTGCCGACCGCGGTGTGGACACCTATCGCATCCAGCATCATCACGGCATAGCCTTCGAAAGCGAACTCACTGCCTACCGCATCTATTTCGACAAGCGACAGTCACCCGACCTTTACGGCAAGCGCGAGAAACGGCTGGAACTCCTTGAGACTCAGTTCTATCCCTCTGACGAGCAGTTGGCCCGTGGCTATGGTGACGACGTGCTTTGGTGTGGGCAAACATTTGCCTTGGGTGCTTTCCGCGGATGGGACGGCCAGAAGTCTGTCACGCTCGATGATGTGGAGCGTCTGTCGCAGCGCATCATTGCCCGTGGTCCCGTGCGTGTGATTGCAGAGATGGTTTGTGATGATTGGAACGCCCCCACATCCACGCCCAATGCGAAGCCCATCACCCTGCGTCAGCGTTTCACCCAATGGGCAGGCCACCGCGACGTTGAGGTAGAGGAAAAATTCTCACGTCCCGTAGGAGACTATGAGTTCTCTACAGGTATCATCAACGTAAAAGGCTCAGAAGAATTCACCGATAAGAAAGGCCTTCGTGGATGTTGGGGAACCGACTACACCGTAAGCGGCAAGGACACACTCACTCATGCCAAAGAAACCGTCGGACTGGGCATCTGCATTCCCAAGCAGCATATCCGCCAGGAGCTTAAAGCCGACAAAGACAACTACGGTTTCGTTGTTGCCACTCCCACCGACTGCCTTCGCTATGCCATCACTTTCACCAGCGACAAAGAGACCTTCGGATACCATTCTGCCAAAGACTGGTTTGAGGCGCTGAAAGCATGGAAACGCGAATTGGAGCCAGTACGCGTAAATATCCAAAAATAAATTCGGCAAGATACTTGGAAGTTACATAAAAACTTCGTATCTTTGCACCAAGAAAGAATTACAGGTCGTATCGGTTAAGATCGGGATACTCTTCAAATTAAAATCGAAAACCGAGAAGACTCCTCTTGCCAATGGCGGGCCATATAAAGCGCTTTGGCGCCTAAGCTGTAAAGCCGGTGGATTACAAAGGCGGAGGGCTCTCAAATCTTGTATAGCTCGGAGTTTCATCACATCACCGGTACGACCGCTTTTTTAATATTTTATACCCATATCTATTCATTATTATGTTTTCCGGAATCATCGAAGAATTTGCTACCGTCGTCTCTATCGTTCACGATCAGGACAATATAGATTTCACGCTCAGTTGTTCATTTGTTGACGAACTCAGCATCGACCAAAGCGTGTCTCACAACGGCGTATGCCTGACTGTGGTCAGCATCAAGGACGGCACCTATACCGTAACAGCCATGCGCGAGACACTTGAACGATCCAATCTTGGCCTTCTGAAAGTGGGCGATAAAGTCAACGTGGAGCGCTCCATGCTGATGAATGGCCGGCTCGACGGACACATCGTGCAGGGCCATGTGGATATGACCGCAGAATGTATAGCAAAGGAAGATGCACAGGGCAGCACCTATTTCACGTTCCGCTACAATTATGATCCCGAAATGGCCCGCCGCGGCTATTTTACCGTCGACAAAGGCTCGGTGACTGTCAACGGCGTCAGCCTCACGGTATGCAACCCTACCGAAGACACCTTCCAGGTGGCCATCATCCCCTACACGCTGGAGCACACCAACTTCTGCGATATAAATATAGGAACGCGCGTAAATCTGGAATTCGACATCCTCGGCAAATATATTGCCCGCTTACAGCAGCTGCAATAATTATTGTTAAAGACCAACAATAAAAACAAACGGAACAGATATTTGATTCCACGAACTGTTAACAAATATCTATTCCGTTTTTTCCGTATTCTTTTTTTTTATTACTTTTGCCACGCAATTTGTAACAATATGAGAGTAAAACATTTCAGTCTGTCACTTATCGCCCTGCTTTCGCTTTCAACAACAGCACAAGCCAAGCAATGGACGCTAAAAGAATGCATCGACTATGCATTGACCAACAACATCAGTCTCCGTAAAACACTCGTTCAGAAACAGTCATACCACGAGGACGTACTCCAGTCGCAAGCAGCCCTGCTGCCCTCGCTATCGGCTTCCACATCGCAAAACGTCACCTACCGCCCATGGCCAGAATCAGGGGCAGCCTCGGTTCAGAACGGCTATGTGCAGAGTTCCATTGATAAAGTTTATTACAATGGTTCCTACGGTGTTAATTCAAACTGGGTACTTTGGAACGGAAACCGTAATCGCGACCAGATCAAGCTCAACAAAATCTCCGAACAGCAGGCAGAGCTCGATTCAGCCCGCATAGCCAACCAATTGCAGGAGCAAATCACCCAATACTATATTCAGATACTTTACACCACAGAGGCCATCAAGGTGAACGAACAGAGTCTGCTTACCTCCAAGAAAAACGAAGAGCGCGGACAGGCTATGGTCAATGTAGGCAGTATGAGCAAGGCCGAACTCTCCCAGCTCACAGCCCAGCGAGCCCAGGATGAATTCACCGTGGTAGATCAGCAGAGCAACCTGCGCAATTTCAAGCGTCAACTGAAACAGTTACTTCAGCTGACCGACGACGAACCTTTCGATGTGGTCATACCGGAAACAACCGACGAGATGGCCCTTCAACCCATACCAGCCCTCCAGAGCGTTTACGACGCTGCCCTCTCCCATCGTCCGGAGATTAAGAATGCCATGCTGGGCATGGAGAGTAGCGACCTCAGCGTGAAGATGGCCAAGGCAGGCCGTATGCCGACCATCAGTGCCAACGGTAGCATCATCACGAACACCACCTCCATGAGCAACAATAGCTGGGGCACCCAGCTGAAGACGAATCTCAATCTCGGAGCCGGTGTCAGCGTCAGCGTGCCCATCTTCGACAACCGGCAGATCCGTACCTCCGTCAACAAAGCTCAATTGCAGAAACAGAATTACATGCTCGACCTGCAGGACAAAAAGACCACCCTCTATTCTACGGTTGAAAACTACTGGCTCCAGGCCGAGAACAATCAGCAGAAATTCCGTGCCGCCAAGGTGAGCACACAAAGTGCACAGGACAGTTACGAGCTCCTTTCGGAGCAATTCCGAGTAGGATTGAAGAATACCATCGAACTGATGACCGGAAAGGACAAACTGCTTCAAGCCCAACAGAATGAGCTCCAGTCGAAATACCTCGCCATCTACAACATCAACATGCTCCATTTCTATCAGGATGGAACGTTGAAATAGTTAAGAGTTTTGAATTAAGAGTCAACAAATCACCTGATTATATGAAGAATAAGAAAGTATGGATTGCCGTTGCAGCCGTGGCCGTCATAGGTCTGATAGTCTGGATGCTGATGGGCAACAAGAAAGAAGAGAATGTGAATTTCTCAACGGAGAAAGTAACCAAGACCGACATCCAAACCAGCGTGACTGCAACTGGTACCATTGAGCCTGTTACCTCCGTTACGGTAGGTACACAGGTGTCAGGTATTGTGGCCCACCTCTATGTGGATTACAATAGCGAAGTGAAGAAAGGGCAAGTCATTGCCGAACTCGACAAGACCAACCTTATCAGCGAGCTCAATACAGCCAAGGCCAATCTCAACAGCCAGCAGAGCAACCTCAACTACCAGAAATCCAACTTCACCCGCTACCAGACGCTCTATAGCAAAGGACTTGTCAGTGCCAACGACTTCGAAAATGCCCGCCTCTCCTATCAGCAGGCTCAACAGCAGGTAAACACGGCCCGCGAGAGTGTACGCAGGGCTCAGACCAACCTCGGCTATGCTACCATCACATCGCCTATCGACGGTGTGGTGCTCTCCAAGTCAGTTGAGGAAGGCCAGACCGTGGCAGCTTCCTTCAACACGCCCGAACTCTTCACCATTGCACAAGACCTCACCAACATGCAAGTCATCGCCGATATCGATGAGGCTGATATCGGCGACGTAAAGGTGGGCCAGCGCGTGAGTTTCACCGTTGACGCCTTCCCCGAAGACACCTTCCAAGGATCAGTCAAACAAGTGCGTCAGCAACCCACCACCGAGAGTAACGTGGTCACCTATGAGGTGGTTATTTCGGCTCCCAACGGCGATCTCAAGCTGAAACCAGGGCTGACGGCCAACGTCACCATCTTCACGATGGAACACAACGGCGTACTTTCCGTTTCCAACAAAGCCCTCCGTTTCACGCCCAACGAAGCCCTACTTCAAAAAGATCAGACCATCGAGGACGTCAATGCGCCCCATAAACTCTGGACGCTCGAAGGCAACGTGTTCAAGGCCCATCGCGTAGAGACAGGTGCCACCAACGGCACGCTTACCGAGATTCTCGGCGGCATTGAAGAAGGCAAGGTAGTGCTCACCGACTTCAGCATCTCCAACGGAAATGAAGATGCACAGCAGGGCGAACAGGCCAGCAATCCCTTCATGCCCAAACGTCCTAACAGGAACAACAGCAAAAGTGGCAACGCCGGCAATGGCGGAAATGCCAATAATGCCGGAAACAACAGACCCAACAGGTAAGAAATATGGCTGAACAGAAAGACAATCGCAAGGTAGTCATCGAGTTGCAGAACGTGAAGCGCTACTTCCAAGTGGGTTCCGAGACGGTGAAGGCGCTACGGGGCGTGTCGTTCAAAATCTACGAGGGCGAATTCGTCACTATTCAGGGCACTTCCGGATCTGGCAAATCCACCCTGCTCAACCAATTGGGCTGCCTCGACACACCCACCAGCGGAGAATACTTCCTCGATGGCGTCAGCGTGCGCACCATGTCGAAGATACAGCGGGCCCACCTGCGAAACCAGAAGATAGGATTCGTATTCCAGAACTACAATCTTTTGGCCAAGACGACAGCCGTGGAAAACGTTGAGCTTCCGCTGATGTACAACAGCAAATACAACGCCCAGCAACGCAAGGAAGCCGCTATCAAGGCCCTGCAGGCCGTAGGTCTGGGCGACCGTCTCTACCACAAGTCAAACCAGATGTCGGGAGGTCAGATGCAGCGAGTGGCCATTGCACGAGCCTTGGTCAACAACCCTGCCGTGCTCCTCGCCGATGAGGCTACTGGTAACCTCGACACGCGCACATCGTTCGAGATGCTCGTGCTCTTCCAGGAACTCTACCGTCAGGGCCATACCATCATCTTCGTGACTCATAACCCCGAGATTGCCGAGTATTCATCACGCAACATCAACCTGCGCGACGGCAAGATCCGCGAAGACACCATCAACCCCCATATCAAGTCGGCAAAGGAAGCACTCGATGCCCTGCCCGTAACTAACGACGACTGAGCAATGAACATCACAAACCTATTCAAAGTAAGCCTGAAGGCCGTTGCCAACAATAAGATGCGCTCCTTCCTTTCCATGCTGGGCATCATCATCGGCGTGGCCGCCGTCATCATCATGATGTCAATCGGACAAGGCTCCAAGGAAAGCATACGTGCCGAACTCTCCACCATGGGCACCAACCTGCTCACCATCCGCCCCGGGGCTGACATGCGTGGCGGCGTACGCCAAGATCCCTCCAGCATGCAGACGCTCAAAATGGCCGACTACCAGCGCATACTGCAAGAGAAAAAGTTCGTCACCAAGGTGTCTCCCGAAGTAACCGCCAGTGGACAGGTTATCTATGGCAACAACAATACCACCACCACGATGTATGGAGAGTCAACCGACTATCTCGACATCAAGCAGTGGAACATCGAAGAAGGCGAATGCTTCACGGAGGAAGACATCAAGAAAGCCGCCAAGGTCTGCGTGGTAGGTAAAACCATCGTCACCGAACTCTTCGGCGACAACGTTGACCCCATCGGCAAGACCATCCGCTTCAAGTCGATTCCCATGCGCATCTGCGGTGTGCTCAAGTCGAAAGGCTACAACTCCTGGGGAATGGACCAAGACAATGTCATCATCGCACCCTACTCCACCGTGATGAAGCGCATTGCCGCGCAGACATTCTTCTCAAGCATCGTCTGCTCAGCCATCACCGAGGAACTCTCTGATGCTGCTATCGAAGAACTCACCCAGATACTCCGCGACAACCATAAACTCAAGGATGATGCCGAAGACGATTTCCAGATTCGCTCTCAGGCAGAAATGATGGAGACCATGTCGAGCACGATGGACACCGTGACCATCATCCTCGTCGTGGCTGCCGCCTTTTCGCTGCTCGTGGCTGGTATCGGCATCATGAACATCATGCTCGTCAGCGTCACCGAGCGAACCAAGGAGATCGGTCTCCGCATGGCCGTAGGAGCCACCGGACCGGTCATTTCGCTCCAATTTCTCATTGAGTCAGTACTCATCAGCGTCACCGGCGGTCTCCTTGGCATCCTCGTAGGCTGGGGGGCGAGCACTATCATCGTTCCCATGTTCGGAATGCCCAGCTCCGTTCCCCTTTGGTCGGTCTATGTATCCTTCCTCGTCTGCGTTTTAATCGGCATTCTCTTCGGCTACATTCCCGCCCAAAAAGCAGCCCGCATGGATCCCATCGAAGCCATCCGCCACGAATAATCAACAGGAACATCAGGATTTATTAAAGGCAGACCAGCTTTGGATAACAGGAGCGAGTACAAAGTAAATTAGTTTGTACTTCAGCGGATGATACTTTGCCCCCCGTTTGATGATGTTTTGAGGTACAAAGTAAATTAGTTTGTAGTCCGTCGGATGATACTAAAAAGCGGATATCCTTTGGAGGGATATCCGCTTTCTTGAGGGTTAATCGTCAATTCTAATTGGTATGACCGTTGAGGGAAACGAGCCAGTTCTCTTTGTTGGAGAACTCGGGCGTTGTGCCCTTATAGTCAATCACCTTGCCGCAGACAATCACTTCGTCGCCAACGGCAATCTGACGGCCGCCTTCAGTCCACTTTTTGCCGTCATAATAGTAACTGCCATAGACGGTGAACTCCGTTCCGGGATTGCCATCGTCGGAGATATTGTAAGTGGCGGTTCCGTAATCGGCTGAGTAGGTGAACTTCACGCTTGAGATCTTACCCTTGGCATAGACATCTACGTCAGACTTCTTGTCGGCTCCGAGGGCTTTCGTGTATGCGATGACTTCGGCTACTGAGAACGGATTGTCAATACCCATACCCTTCTCGGATACGCCTTCGGTGGTCTTGCCGTTGAGGGAGTAGATGTAGTTGTTCTTATCCATTTCGGGATTGCCGTTGTACATCTTCAGGTTACCTACAACGACCACCACATCGCCCACCTTCAGCTGGTCGGTTGAGGTGAAGTCGGTGTTGTTGATATACTTGCCGCTATAGATCTGCAGGCGGTCGGTGTTTTGGCCATCAACAGAGATATAATAGGTGGCAGAGGCGTACTTGGTGTTGATGGATGTAGGAGCTTCGCAGACAACACCCTTGACGAAAACATTCTCGGCACCAGCTTCACAAGCGGCGATGGCAGCAGGCACATTAAACGGATCGGCCAGCGTGCCCGTTCCTGTAGGAGGATTAGAAATGCCTTCCTGCTTGAATGAATAGGTGGCATTCGACTCACTCGAGGAGTCGGCTGAAGAGAAGTTGATGGAACCCTCACGGCTTCCGCCCGTATTCTCGGCGATGTCGAACTTCATGATGACGGTATCGGCAGGATTGGTTTCGAAGATGGTGGATATGCCAGGCACAAACTCTGATCCTGCATAGGATATCCAGCTCTTGTATTCGTCAGGGATGCTGCAATAGGCACCGCTACCCTTATAGGCCATCTTCACTTCGAGCGAACCGCCTTCCTTGGCAATCTTGGCTTCAGGACTTATCACCTTGATGAGCGACTTGGTGATGCTCAACACGGTGACGTCAACAAGTTCCACGGTTCCGTTATAAGTGGTCTTCGGTCCTTCCACCTCAATAACGTCACCCACCTCGATGCCAAGGCTTGCGAAGTTCTTGGTGGCTCCGTCCTTGTCGAGCGTTCCGTAGATATAGACGGTGCCCGTTCCGTCATCGAGATACCAGTTGCCGTAAGTGGTGTTGGCAATCGATGTGCAGGTACCCTTCACACGATAGGTCTTGCCGTCGGCTCCGGCAATGACTTCGGAGCAAGTGGCAGAAGAGGCTTCCATAGAACCCTGGCGAACCATCAGGAACTGAGTGTGGTCGCCCACGGTGATCTGGAGTTCGGCTTCGCGTCCGCCAGAAGTGGCATCGGCATGGAGAGTCAACTCAGAAGTGCCAGAAGTACCTGATACTTGATTTGCCGTGAGCCATGTAGGTAGCGGATGGTTGGAAATAACCTTGTTGCCGTCGGCATCTTTTTCTGTAGTGGTAAAGACGTCGGCGAGCTTCCAGTCTTTACTGGCCGTCACCCGGACGGTCACATCACCTCCACTCTCGGGGATGGAAACATAGGTCTTATCCAGGGCAATGCTCCCCAGGGAGCCAATGGTTTGATCGTCTGAACATCCGGTGAGGATGAATGCAGACAAGACAACACCTAAAATATATTTCAGTTTCATAACGATAGGTCTTTATTAATTAAAAATGTACTTAATACCAATGGAAGCATACCAGCACTGGCCGAGCGCGAAGTTGGGTGTCCAGGTCTTGGTGTTTCCGTGTACGGCTGAAGGTGTGGAGAATACGGGATAGCCTTCGGCATCAGTGTTCTCATACTTCAGGATACGGCCGCTGTTGAGTGAGGCGTTCATCGCCTTGCTCACGCCCCAGCTGGAGTTGAAGAGGTTGAGCACGTTCTTGACGTCGGCACTGAGCTGGAGCACATGCTTGGTCTTTCCGATGTTGAGTTTGAAATCGTGTTTGTAACTGATATCGATGCGGTGTACCCAAGGATTATACACGCTGTAGCCCTCGGCATATTCGCCTTGATGCTTCTTGAGATAGCTGTCGTTGTGGACATAATCCATGAAGCGCACCTTGTCGTCTTCGGATACAAAGCGGAAGAGACCCTTATTTACCTCAGCATCGGTAGGGATGTAAATGGCATCATAGTTGTAGCCATCACCGTTCATATCGTTGGCCATCATGTACGACTCGTTGTAGCCGCCGCGCCATGTTTCATAAATCAGGCTGTAGTGGTTGCCGCTACGGTCATGGATAGTGGCAGATGCCACGACGCGGTCGGGCGTGACATACTGAGAGTTATGAAGCTTGATGTTGTTAGGACCAGCCACGGTGGGCACGTATGTGAAAGCAGATTCGGCGGCAGAACCGGGCATACCGGTGATTTCCTTTGATACGGTATGGGTATATGCGGCCATAAGGCTAACCCAATCGGCAGGCTGGGTGTTGATGGTGATGTTGCCAATCCATCCGTAGCCCTTGCTGGTGTTCTCCAAGACGAAGGCCTTGGTACTGTTGCGGAATGTAGAGGGATAGATAGGACGGTTATCGGCTCCGTTCCAGCGGGCAAAGCCCTCAGCAGGCAGCATGCTCCAGTCGGAAATAGAACGGTCGTTGATCATCTTGTTGAAGATACCCTCCACGGTGACGGTGAATGGGAAGCTGACTGGCAATTGGTAGTCAACAGCCAACGAGGTCTTCCACACCTGCGGCATCTTGAAATCAGGATCAACGGCAGAGATAGCCGATGGAACGGCGCCCTGCTCAGGCGTGATATTCTCGGGGTAACCCATGCTGATGAGTTTGTCGCGGAGGGCTGCCACGGTGGCATTTCCGTCGGCATCGGTCACAAGTCCGCCTGCGAAATCTGCCATTGAATGCTCGCCATTGGTGAACCTGCGGGCCATGTTGCTGGCATTCAGCTGAGCCTGATATTGAATCATACCGCTATTGGTAGGCATGTTGGTGAAGAACACCAGAGGCAGACGGCCAGAGAAGAATCCGCTACCTCCGCGCACCTTCAGCGAGCGGTCGCCAAAGACATCCAATGTGAAACCAACACGCGGAGAGATGGACACCTTGGAGTTGGGCCATTTGCCGGTATCAATATGGCGCACGTTGCCGCCTCCGTCATAATAGTTGAGGGCGAGGATGGCATTGTTGGTCATCAGGTCGCCGTTGTTGAAGAACAATCCGTCGATACGTGTTCCGTAGGTCAGTTTGAAGCGGTCTGTGATGTTCCAGTCATCCTGGGCATAGAATCCCAACTGGCTGAACTGCACGCGGGCAGCAGGGTTAGTCTCGCCGCCATATCCGTAAGTCAGACAAACCACCTCAGGCGTAGCGCCGTTCATAAAGTCCTGAAGGCTGCGATAGCGATAGTAGCCTGTTCCATTACGCATGTATTGGTTGTCGGCCATCTGATACTCGTAGCTCACACCGGCCATGATCTTATGGTTGCCAACGAAATAAGTGAGGTCATCCTTGATGTTGAGGATGTTGTTGTGAACGGCATTGTTCCATGTGAACAACTCATAGCCGAGGGCCATGTAGTTAGCCGTGTTGTCAGTTCCGTCAAGGATATCAATGAATGGGAACTCGCTTGAATTGGTGCCGCGCACGTCGTCAAGCTTGGAATAAGTGGCCAGGAACTGATTTGAGAGATTGGCCGAGAAACGGCTGTTCAGGTCAAGTGAGAATGAATGCACGTTGTTGTCCATGGAGTACATGGAGTTGGCAAACGACATGGAATAGAGCGACATACGGGCATAGGCAGAGCGTGTGCCACCGTCCATTGACGAAGCGTTTGGCGTGCGCCATGAGCGGTTCTTCGTATAGTTGTAGCGGAATGCCAAGTGGTGCATATCGTTGATGTTCCAGTCCAGACGTGCAAGCAGCTTGTAGTTGCTCTCATCGGCAGGGAAGCTATCGAACGAACCAGTATCATAGCCATACTTGCCAAGCACGTAATTGGAAATGGTCTGAAGATCGCTGGTAGTTGTACGCGAGATGTAGTTAGTCTCGTCGGCATAACCGTCGCGAGAGCCTTTCCAACGGTTGACCACGGTAGGCGTCTTGATCATTTCACCATTGACGAAGAAGAAGAGCTTGTTTTTGATGATAGGACCACCGAGGGTGAAACCATACGTAGTGCTCTGATCTTTCTCGCGTGCACCATCGATCGTCTGATGATCAATGGCATCGCCGCGGAGGTTTTCATTGCGGTGATAGATGAAAGCGCTGCCCTTAAAGGTATTGGTACCCGACTTGGTAATGGCATTCACGCCACCACCGATGAAGTTGGTCTGACGTACGTCATAGGGTGAAACCACAACCTGTAATTCCTCGATGGCATCGAGCGAGATGGGATTGCCACCGCCGGGAAGACCATCGGAAAGGCCGAAGTTGTTGTTGAAGTTGGCACCATCTACCGTGAAGTTGGAGTTACGTCCGTCGGCTCCAGCGAAGCTCATGCCGCTTCCGCCATAGGGAGACAGGCGTGTGACATCGGTAATGCTGCGGCTCACGGTAGGCAGGTTCACGATCTGGGCGCTGTTGATGTTGGTAGAAGCACCCGTCTTTTCGGCGCTGAACTTGGACTTGCTGCCCGTCACTACCACTTCCTGGAGCTCGTTGGCATCTTCCGACATCTCAACGTTCAGATCGAAGTTCTCACCCAGCTGAAGGGTGATAGACTTGTAGGACTTGGGCTGGAAACCGATATACGACACGGTTACCGTGTAAGGACCACCCGTACGCATACCCTGGATGCTGAATCGGCCATCCACGTTGGATACTGCGTTGTAACGTGTTCCAGAAGGTTCATGAACCACTTGCACGGTAGCTCCAATCACTTCTTCACCCGAACCCTGCATGGTGACCTTACCACTCATGGAGGACGTGGTGATTTGAGCCATTGCCGTCGTGACTGACAGCATAATGGCCATTAGTAAACAAAGTTTTTTTCGCATTTTTGTTATATTTAATTAGATAAGTTGATTTTGTTGCAAAGATACATAGAAAATGAGAGAAAAACAAATTTTTATTCAGTCTTTTCGTTTCCAAATACTCATCACTTTGCGGCGGATTGCAAATATGTTGAGAATACTTACCAAGAGGAAAAGCGTGCCGCCAGTGATGATGGCAGGAAGCAATCCGCTTGTGGAGGTCTGCGGAAATAGTGTGTTGATGATTTCCATATAATAGCGACGCAGGAAGAACAGGATAACCAGCGCTATCAGGAGCACCAAGACGTTCAGCCCGATAGTCAGCCATTGATATGGGCGTGCAACCCTCGATGGCGAATAGCCGATGAGCAGGAGGTTTTCAAGTTTGTCTGCATTTTTCTGAACCAGCAGGTAGATACTCAGCATCAGGATGTAGAAACTCAGGATACTGATGACCAGCCCTACCATCATCACCATCGTGACAATCAGACGAAGGAAATAGGTAGTCTTCTCGGCCTGAAGCTTGTCATCTTCCACTTCATAACCGTTCTTCTCCATATAGCGCACTACGGCCTTATCGGTAGGATTTTCCATATCTACCAGCAGACGCGTGGGCGTGGATTGTTCATCGGGAGCAAACTGATCGTTGCTCCACGCCATGAACTTCTGGGGCACAAGAATGCTGTTGAGCCTGTTGGAGAAAGCTATCACCCTACCCTTGAACTCATTGCCTTTAATATAAAGGTGGAAGTCTATCATGCCCATAAGCCCATCGCTGATGCGAGGCAGCTGATGGTTTTGGGCAAAGCCGAAGTTATACATATTAATATAGGAGCGCGGCAGGATGATGGGAATCGTATGATCACCTTCGGTGTAGTTCCAGTTGCTGAGCGGAACATCAATAAATTCATCGGGCACGCTCTCAATGGGGAGTTCGGTATTCAGGATGCTCTTGCCGTTGATGCCCATCGTGGCTTCCACCTTGTATCGGGCTGAGGTGAAAGCTCCGATATGGCGCACGAATGGCTGGCTGCCAAGGTTTTCAACTTCAGCTGGAGAGAAATCGTGGGAACGTCCGCTCAAGGTGGTTCCCATACCGATTTTTTTGCTCACTATCACGTAGTCGCTGCTCATGAAGGAGTCTTCGGCCGTGAAGACGGGCACCACATCGTGATAGAACTGAATGCCCAACAAAACGATGAGCATGCCGAAGAGATTAGCAAAGAAAAAGCCTACAAACTGACCAATGCTGATATGCTGCCGAAGTAACTTCCAAACTAAATCCATCGTATCGTTTACAATTTAATGATTTGATCGTAATCCAGATTCATGTGCTTGCCGATGCTGGTGATGATGACACCTGCCCCCTGCATGTGGGCCTCGTCCATCAATATCTTTCCAATGATGGCTGAGTTGCTGTCGTCAAGATGGCTGATAGGTTCATCGGCAAGGATAAAATCGAAGGGCTGAACCAAAGCCCGTATCATGGCTACACGCTGCTGCTGCCCGAACGACATACGCCCCACTTTGGCATCACGCTTATCGCCGATACCCAGCATATCAAACCACTCGTCAATCTGTGCACGTGACTTGAAGCCCGTCAACTTGTTCTTGATTTCCACGTTCTCCATGGCCGTGAGTTCAGGGAAGAGACGAAGTTCCTGAAAGAGCAGCGATATATGGTGCTCGCGGATGTTCACCCAGTCGTTGACCTTCAAAGACTTCACGTCCACGTCATCGAAGAGCAGCTGGCCGCTGAAGTCGTTGCGGTAGCCCTGAATATAACTGCAAAAGGTGCTTTTGCCCTTGCCGCTATCGGCTTCCACCAAATACAATCGGCCTTTCTCGAAAACTACATCCTGCTGCCATATTTCCGAATCCTGCTGTTCGCGGGATGCAAACACCTGAGGTATTACATATTTGAAATGAATGCTATTCATCAGTCCTATTCGTTATTTCTAATTAGTTGGCTGTGCCGATTTGATAAACTACTGCCTTCAAATCACCCGTAAACGGGCGGATCATCTCCAAGGCAGACTCCACGAGATGCTCGCCGTCGCCCTTCTCATGCGTGAGCCGGCCAATAAACTCGTTGGCTGGCGTCACCTCAAAATAAAACCTGATATCCCCACTTTCATAGAGCCACTTGTCCTTGCCTTGGTCTATGATGCGGGAGCCTGGCGGACAGGATGATTTCCAATAGGCTACGTCCTTGATGAAATCGCGCTTGCCCAACTGGGCGCGCATCGTCATATCCATGTTTCCGTTCTTCAGCATCAGCGCCATTTCGCCATCCACCGAACGGATGATATTATCCATATCGACGGCTGCATTCATGCCAGCCAGCAACATCTGCAAACTCTTGTTCTGCTGCATCAAGGGAAGCAGCTGGCTGCCATCGGCATTCATCACTACCGACAACAGATGGGCTTCGCATTCATCCTTATACACGCCTTTGAGTGGACGAAACACCTTAGAGGCTCCATCCATAGCGGATTGCAAGTTTTTATTAAACGAGAAATTCGAGCCTTTCACCCGCAAGACACCCTTGTCAAGTTCGGCCTCTGCCGCCAGATATACCATTGAAGGATCGGCATTCTTGGGGGCGCAAAGAGTGAAAAGAGCCGCAAACTGCTCGGGTACTGCTTCGGCCTGTGCCACCAAGCCGATAGGCGACTTCAGACTGTCCACACGCGAAAGCAAAGGCTTTCCTACGATACTCTCATCCTCGCCCTGTTCCATCAGTCGCTGGATGCGTTGGCGGGCTTCTTCAAACTGAGCTGGAAGCACCGGTCCGAGTATCACCATCTTGCCGTCACCGAAGCCACAGGCCCATTTGTCGGCAACCGTCTTAAAGCCGTTGCTATGGCCTTGATAGCGGGCAGCCATGCCAAGGGTACCATCGGCCATTTCAAAGAAATAGATTTTCTCCTTTGTGTCAATATCTTCGGTGCTGATGGAAAGTCCAGATTTCTCAGCATCCACGGCCATTAAGGCCACAACGTTGTCGGGAATTGCATTCAGGTAACTGTCTTCGTTGCACGACACTAAGAGCAAGCACGACAGCCCCAAAACCGTCAAAACAATCTTTTTCACCTTAAATATATAATTTCTCATTATCTCATTATTTCAATTTCTCATTTTCTCAATTTCTCATTTTCTCAATTTCAACTGCATTATCATCACGGCAGCCAAGGCAGCTGTTTCCGTCCTCAGGCGCGACTGACCGAGCGAAATACTCTCATAGCCGTTAGCCATAGCCAGACGAACTTCATCGATTGAGAAATCACCTTCGGGACCGATCAGCACGGTTACTTCTTCATCCGTCTTCAAGTCATCCAATTCATCGAAAAGATCCTTCTTTTCAATCTCCTCGTAACAATGGGCAATAAACTTACGCCCCGAACGCTCCTGACCGATGAAATCCTTGAAAGCCAACATCTCGTTGACCTGAGGTTTCCAAGCCTTCCGGCTCTGCTTCATGGCCGAAACCACTATCTTCTCTACCCTATCCTGACGAAGCTGACGGCGCTCAGAAAACTGGCAGTTCAGGAATGAGAGTTCATCGAATCCAATCTCCGTAGCCTTCTCGGCCATCCATTCCACCCGTTCCATCATCTTCGTGGGAGCCATGGCCAGATGGATATGGCCGTTCCAAGTCTTTTCTTGCGATATGGTTTCAAGGATACGGTATAGGCAATGCTTATTGGAAGCCATCGTCACTTCTGCCCGATAGAACACGCCCTCGCCATCCATCAGAAAGAGTTCATCGCCAGCCTGCAGGCGCAACACCCGCAAGGCATGAGAGGCTTCTTCCTGAGGAAGTTCGGCCTGTTTGTCAGCCCCAGGCACATAGAAATAGCGTGCTTCCTTCATTTCTGTTCCCTTCGTTTTTTCTCATCGCGCAGATGCGAGGCCAGTTCATAGTTTTCATCCTCCACAGCCTTTTGCAGAGCCTTGTCGAGCATCTCGGTGCTCAGCGTGTTGACAGGCATCGAGATGGCATTCGAATTCTCCGAAAAGCGTACACTCTGACGGGCCATCAATGAGGATTCCATATAGATAGGAATGCGGGCTGCCATTGACAACAATACGGCATCGCTGGCCCGAATGGGCACCTGTTCAAGTGTCACGCGGTTGTAGAGCAACGTGCGGTACTGACCTTCGATAATATCCATGATGAGAATATCCATCATGATGCCAGCCTGATCCTTGATAATGCCTGCCAGCACCTCGGGGAGCATAATGCGGGTGATGGGAATCTGCTTAGAGCGAAGTTCCATTTGTACAGCCATGGCCCTGTCGCACACGATGGTAATCATGCGCTCCATAGGCTCGTCGGTGAGGGTGATAATGGCCAGATCGTCGCTTCCCACGATCTCACCTACGCTATGGAACTTCAGCCTTACTTTAGACATCATACCTATACTCGGCTTCAGGCAGCCTGCTTCTTCTTATCGGGGTTGAACATCAGCCAGAAAGCGATGCCCACCACAAGGGCAAAGCCGGCAAAGATAAACCAGCACGACTGCCAGTCGCCCAGCAGATAGCCGTCTTCCCAATGGCAATAATGGTTCACGATCTCTCCGGCCACCAAGGTGCCTACCGTGGCGCCAATGCCGTTGGTCATCATCATGAACAGGCCCTGGGCAGAAGCTTTCACAGAAGGCTCGCACTCAAGGTCAACGAAGATGCCGCCCGATACGTTGAAGAAATCGAAGGCAACGCCATACACGATGCACGAAAGAATGAAGAGCAGCACGCCCGGCATGGCTGGATTGCCAACGCCAAAGAGACCGAAGCGGAACACCCATGCAAACATCGACATCAGCATCACGCCCTTGATGCCGAACCGCTTCAGGAAGAACGGAATCATCAGGATACAAAGGGCCTCGCTGATCTGTGATATCGAAGTGAGCAGCGTGGCATTGTTGGCCGCAAACGTCTGGGCAAACTCCGCACTACCCTTGAAACTCGTGATGAACGGACCGGCATAGCCGTTGGTCACCTGCAGGCACATGCCCAGCAGGGCCGAGAAGATGAAGAACAGTGCCATCTTCTTGGTCTTGAAAAGCTTGAAAGCATTCAGCCCGAAGGTCTCGGCCAGCGATGCTGACTGCTGCTTCTTTTCCAGCTTGCATTCAGGTAGCAGCGTGAAGCAATAGGCGAAGAGCACGAGGCTCAACAGTCCCGACACAAAGAACTGCATGTAGGTGTATTGGAACTTATGGGCATTCTCGGCCAGCGTGAACGAGAACGCACCGTCTTCCCACACAGCACAGTTCACAAACCACATCGTCACGACGAATCCTACCGTTCCCAGCACACGGATGGGTGGGAAATCCTTCACGGTGTCAAGTCCGTTATTCTTCAGGATGGTGAAAGCCGTCGTGTTAGAAAGCGCAATCGTGGGCATGAAGAAAGCCACGCTCAGCGTGTACATTGCGATGAAAGCCGACTTGTTGGGCAGTTCGTTGCCGAAACCAGCCTGCATGCCCATCCACCAGCATCCGAGCATGAAACCGCCAGCCAACAGATGACACAAGCCGAGCACGCGCTGCGGCTGCATGTACTTATCGGCCACGATGCCCATCAGCGTAGGCATAAAGATGGACACAATGCCCTGAATCGCATAGAACCAGGATATCTGAGCACCAAGACCGGCTGTTCCCAGATAGTTTCCCATACAGGTGAGATACGCTCCCCAAACTGCAAATTCGAGGAAATTCATTGTTGCTAAACGGACTTTCAGATTCATAATCAACAGTTGTTTTTATTTTGATACAAAGGTACGCTTTTTATCTGAGACGGCAAAAAATTAAGGTCAAAAATCACGCAAACTTCACTCAAAAAAAATTGATTGCCTCCTGGCAACCAATCTTTAACGCGCTTAAATCTCCCGAAACTGACTTCCGTCCCATCTGAATTTCCGTTGCCGGAGGATAGACTCCACGGCTTTACGGTCGTCAGGGGTAGCCAACGGAACCGACAGCCTGAAGGTCATCACCGGCTGGGCCACATCGAACGATGCGGAAATCATCACGGGCTCTATCATCTTGCAGAGGTCGTCAAAGCGTTCCGAAGTCATGCTATCCGGCTTCTGGACGAATCGTGACAAGAGTTTCTCGGTGTCTGTATTGTCTTGGTTTTTCACATCCGCCAATCCATAGTCGCCAGTCAACGGCTTCCATTGGGCATCATAAAAACGGATTTCCGATTCTTCGGCAGGTGCCTTGAAGGTGCGAACCAGGCAGACAATCTTGGAGGAGTCGTTCACGGGCAGCAAGCGGAGCTCAACGCTTGAGGCAGGACTCAACGTAACGCGAGTATAATCAGCTGTCAAAGTGTCCATTACACACACTCCGTTCATCTGATGATTAACCTCCGACTTCACGCCCATATCCACGAAATCGAGATGCTCCAGACGTAGATTCTTGTTCAGGTAGGGAATCATCCCGTCGGGCATGTTGAGCCACACATCGCGCAAAGATATCTGCGCCCCAACCAAAATCGGGACGCAGACAAACAGAAGAATTATGTTGAATCTTTTCAAAGCCATTTATTCGTCAGTTATGAATCATCCACGACCTTCACGAAGATCCTTCACACGCACGGCCTTGCCTTCGCTTACGGGCAGCGAACCTTTCTTCACCAGCTTCACGCGAGGCGTGAGCAGGATCTCGTCTTTCAGGGCGCGCTGGATGTCTTTGGTCATCTTCTGAAGTTCGGGATAGATATCGGTGTCCATCGAATCGAGTTCCACCTCTACGGTCATGATATCGTTGTCGTCCTCCGTGGAGAGCGTGATGAGATAGTTGCTTCCCAAGCCAGGATACTGCACGAGAATCTTCTCAATCTGCATCGGGAACACGTTGACACCCTTGATGATGAACATGTCGTCGGTGCGGCCCTTGATGCGGTCAATGCGGCGATGTGTGCGTCCGCATGGACATTCACCCGTGATGATGCGAGTGAGGTCACGTGTACGGTAACGCAGGATGGGCATCATGTCGCGGTCGAGCGTGGTGAGCACCATCTCGCCAATCTGTCCGTCGGGAACGGGTTCCAGTGTGTCGGGGTCAACAATCTCTACGATATAGTTGTCTTCCCAGATATGCATGCCGTCTTGATACTTACACTCGAAGGCCACGCCCGGGCCGTTCATCTCGGTCATTCCGAATGAGTTGTAGGCCTTCACGCCCAGCAGCCGCTCAATGCGTCGGCGCTGCTCGTCGGTATGGGGTTCGGCTCCGATGAAGAGTGTGCGGAGTTTGGTTGACCTGGGGTCGATGCCTTCATCCTGGAACACCTCGGCCAGACGAATGGCATACGAGGGAATGGCATGCAGGCAGGTTGTACCGAAATCCTTGATAAACATGATCTGCCGCTTCGAGTTTCCGGCAGCAGCTGGAATGGTGGTTGCCCCCAGGCGCTCGGCTCCATACTGGAATCCGAGTCCACCCGTAAACATGCCGTAGCCGCTGGAGTTCTGGAAGAAGTCCGTGTTGCGGCAGCCCACCATATACATATCGCGAGCCACCATGTTGGCCCATGAGTCCAGGTCGTGCTGCGAATAGGCCACCACGGTGGGATGACCTGTAGTGCCGCTTGAGGAATGGATTCTGACGGCATCGTCCATGTTTCCGCCTACCAGTCCGAAGGGATAGTGGTCGCGCAGATCGGCCTTCGTGGTGAAAGGAATCTTGCGGATGTCGCTTACTGAATTGAAATCGTCGGGGGTGAGTCCAAGTCCACCCAGTCTTTTCCCATAGAGGTCGCTCTTGAGTGCAATCTCGATGGTCTTCTTGAGTTTCTTCACCTGAAGCTGCTCCAACTGTTCGCGGGGCATGGTCTCCAGTTCCGGCTGCCAGTATTCGCCGTGTTCGGCGCCGGTGGGATAGTTTTCTTTGTTCATTTCTGCTCTTTAAGAATGTTCATTTTACGATTTCGGGTGCAATATTAGTAATTTTTTCTGAGACCACCAAATTTTACGTAATCCAATTGCAACGCCAAGAAACAATATCCGTCCGAGGTCACCGCTCTTAGGAAAGGAGTCAACCGTATTCAGAAAAAGACAAAATCTCCCTTTCTCCCGTTTCTCCCTTTCTCCCGTTTAAGGTTTTGGAAGAAAAGGCAAAAAATATAGTGTATATTATTTTATTATATATATATATATATATTTATATATATAATAACTATACAACCCTCAATCCGAGGAAATTTTTATTAAACGGGAGAAAGGGAGAAAAGGGAGAAACGGGAGTTTTTTCACTTTGCTGCTTTTTAGGCGCAAAGCGAGAAATTTGACGTGTAAAAAGCGTTGCATAATAATTCAAGACCACATGCCTTTCCTATCCCTGTTTCTGATGGGTGGAAGCAAGGCTTCTGATGGGTGGAAGCGAGGTTTCCACCCATTGGAAACAACGCTTCCGCTGGGTGGAAATCACCTGGTTGCAAAATTTATATTGTTCGCGTGCAAATATAATGAAGAAAATACGTGCGTGCGTTTGTGTATATGAGATTTTTTTTGTATCTTTGCACCGTTAAAACAAGATTATAGAAAATAACGCATAGAAAATGAATAAAAAACCCACGGCAATACTGCTGTTACACTGTCCGGACCAACCAGGAATCATTTCAGAGATAACAAAGTTTATCACAGACAACAAGGGAAACATCGTCTATCTCGACCAGTATGTGGATACGGTTGACTCGATGTTCTTCATGCGCATCGAATGGGAACTTGACAACTTCCTCATTCCGCGCGACAAGATTGACGAATATATCACCACGCTTTACTCGCAGCGCTATGGCATCACCTTCAACCTCTATTTCAACGACGTGAAGCCCCGCATGGCTATCTTCGTCTCGAAAATGAGCCATTGCCTCTACGACCTGCTGGCACGCTGGAAAGCCGGTGAAATCAATGTGGACATCCCCTGCATTGTGAGCAACCACGAGGATTTGCGCTACGTGGCCCTTCAATTCGGCATCCCCTACCACGTGTGGCGCATCAACAAGGACCACTCCAACAAGGCCGAGGTGGAGGCCGCCGAGATGAAGCTGCTGAAGGAAGAAAACGTGACTTTCATCGTGCTGGCCCGCTACATGCAGATCATCTCCGACGATATGATTGAGGCTTATCCCCACCACATCATCAACATCCATCACTCGTTTCTGCCTGCATTCATCGGAGCCAAGCCCTATCATCAGGCCTACGAGCGCGGCGTGAAGATCATCGGTGCCACGAGCCACTACGTGACAGCTGAGCTCGACGCGGGTCCCATCATCGAACAGGACGTGGTGCGCATCACCCACAAGGACACACCAGAGAGCCTGGTACTGAAAGGCCGCGACCTGGAAAAAATCGTGCTTTCGCGAGCCGTGATGAAGCATATCGAGCGCAAGGTGCTCACGTTCAAGAACAAAACCATCATCTTCAGTTAAATCCGGGAAGACCGTAAATTCCGGAGCCTCCAATCCGAAAGAAATATGCAAGTAGCCATCGTGAAATATAACGCCGGAAACATCTATTCCGTGGTGAATGCCCTCCGTCGCATGGGTATCGAGCCGCTGCTGACCGATGTGGCCGAAGAACTCCAGAAGGCTGACCGCGTGCTCTTCCCTGGACAGGGTGAAGCCAGAGGAGCCATGGAATACCTGAAGGCAAGACGGCTGGACGAAGTGATCCGCCAGCTGAAGCAGCCCGTGCTGGGCATCTGCGTAGGACAGCAACTGCTCTGCCGCCACTCCGAGGAGGGCGATGTGGATTGCATCGGTGTCTTTAATGCCGAAGTGAAGCGATTCCAACCCCAGCGCCACGAAGACAAGGTGCCTGCCATGGGATGGAACAGGCTCTACGACCTGAAAAGTCAGCTCTACAAAGGTTTCTCCGAAGCGCAGCAGCCGCCCTATGTATATTTCGTGCACAGCTACTACGTGCCGCTCTGCGCCGACACCGCCGCAACGGCCGACTATATCCTGCCCTACTCCGCCTCGCTCCACAAGGACAACTTCTATGCCTGTCAGTTTCATCCCGAAAAGAGCGGCAAGGTGGGCGAACAAATACTCCGTAACTTCATGGAAATATGATTGAACTGATTCCCGCCATAGATATCATCAACGGCCAATGCGTACGCCTCACGAAAGGCGACTATGACCAGAAGAAAGTATATAACGACGACCCTACGGCCGTGGCCAAAGAGTTTGAGCAGGCAGGCTTCAGGCGGCTCCACATCGTAGATCTTGACGGGGCCAAGTCGAAGCATATCGTGAATGATGACGTGCTCCGCAGAATCACTTCCGAGACCAGTCTTATCGTGGATTTCGGCGGCGGCATCAAGACTGGTGAGGACATAGAGAAGGCTTTCGAAGCCGGCGCCTCGATGGTCACCGTGGGAAGCATTGCCGTCACCCAGCCCCAGCTCTTCATCTCATGGCTCAATCAATACGGTGCCGACAAGATGATTCTCGGAGCCGATGTGCGCAACGGCATGATCAGCATCAACGGCTGGAAAGAAGACTCCACGGAAGAGCTGCTGCCCTTCCTGAAGAAATATATCGACGCCGGTGTGAAAAACGTGCTCTGCACCGAGATTTCAAAAGACGGAACGCTGCAAGGGCCAGCCGTCACGCTCTACAAGGAAGTGATGAAAGCCTATCCACAGCTCCAACTCATAGCCTCGGGCGGTGTTTCACGCAAGGAAGACATCGATGAACTTGAGCGCGAGGGAATACCCGCCGTGGTCTTTGGGAAAGCCATCTACGAAGGACGTATCGACTTAAAAGAACTGTTGAAATGAACAAGGGATTAGCAAAGCGCATCGTGCCCTGTCTCGACGTGAAAGACGGACAGACGGTGAAAGGCACCAACTTCGTAAACCTCCGTCAGGCTGGCGACCCGGTAGAACTGGGCAAAGCCTATTCAGAGCAGGGAGCCGACGAACTGGTGTTTCTCGATATCACGGCCTCCTTCGAAGGGCGCAAGACGTTTACTGAGATGGTGACGCGTGTGGCCCGTGAAATCAACATTCCCTTCACCGTGGGCGGAGGCATCAACGAACTTGCCGACGTGGAGCGCCTGCTCTATGCCGGGGCCGACAAGGTGAGCGTCAATTCGGCAGCCATCCGCAGGCCGGAACTCATCAACGAGATTGCCAACCGTTTCGGTTCGCAGGTGTGTGTGTGTGCCATCGATGCCCGGCTGGATGCCGACGGATGGCATTGCTACGTGAAGGGTGGCCGTGAACGCGTGGAATTGGGACTCTTCGACTGGGCCCGTGAGGCCGAGCAGCGAGGTGCCGGCGAAATACTCTTCACCTCGATGGATCACGACGGCGTGAAGACCGGCTATGCCAACGAAGCCCTGGCCAGACTGGCCGACGAGCTGAGCATTCCCATCATCGCCTCGGGCGGAGCGGGTGCTAAGGAGCATTTTCGCGATGCGTTCCTCTTGGGCAAGGCCGATGCAGCCCTCGCCGCCTCAGTGTTCCATTTCGGCGAGATACCGATTCCAGAACTGAAGCAATATCTCCATCAGGAAGGCATTAACGTAAGATTATAATAACCGACTACCGGATAGCCGGATAAAACAAGAAGAATATGAAAGTAGATTTCGAAAAGATGGGAGGCCTCGTCCCGGCCATCGTACAGGATGCTGAAACCAAGACCGTACTGATGCTCGGCTACATGAACCAAGAGGCACTCGACAAAACGATAGAAACCAAGAAAGTGACTTTCTGGAGCCGTTCACGCAACGAACTCTGGACGAAAGGTGAGACATCGGGCAACTTCCTCAATCTGGTTAGCATCGAAAGCGATTGCGACAACGATGCCCTGCTGGTGAAAGCCCATCCCGACGGCCCCACCTGCCACCTGGGCACGGATACCTGTTGGGGTGAGGTGAACGAGAAGAATCCCGTTCTCTTCCTCTCCTTCCTTCAGGACTTCATCAACAAGCGCTACGAGGAAATGCCTGAAGGCTCCTACACGACGAGCCTTTTCAAGAAGGGTGTCAACAAGATGGCCCAGAAACTTGGCGAAGAGGCTCTCGAAACCGTCATCGAAGCCACCAACGGCACGAATGAGAACCTCGTATATGAAGGTTCCGACATGCTCTATCATCTCTTAGTATTGCTCACCTCTAAAGGTCTGCGCATTGAAGACCTCGCCCGCGAGCTGGCAAAGCGTCACGACCCCAACTGGGACAAGCAGCGCCGCGAAGCTAAAGCCGAAGGCAAAATGAAATAAATCCGATAAACCGATATACACACAAGATGCTGATTGATTACAAGAAAGTTAATATCTACCAAGATGATGTCTGCGTTCTGAAAGACATCGACTTCCATGTGGACGAAGGCGAATTTATCTACATCATCGGCAAGGTGGGAAGCGGCAAGTCATCGCTGCTGAAAACCACTTATTGCGAACTCGACATCGAAGAAGCCGAGAAAGCAGAAGCACTCGGACGAAACCTGCTGGAACTGCGCCGTAAGGACATACCCGCTTTGCGCCGCGAGATGGGAATCATCTTCCAGAGTTTCCAGCTGCTCCATGACCGCACCGTGAAGAAGAACATGGAATTCGTCTTGAAAGCCACCGGCTGGAAAAACAAGGACGAACGCAAGGAGCGCATCGAAGAGGTGCTCGAGGCCGTGGGCATGCTCGACAAGAAGAACAAGATGCCCCATGAGCTCTCAGGTGGTGAGCAGCAGCGTATTGCCATCGCCAGAGCCCTGCTCAACAAGCCGAAGATCATCATTGCCGATGAGCCTACGGGCAATTTGGACCCCGAGACGGCTGGCAACATCGTGACGCTGTTGAAGAATATCTCGCAGACGGGTACGGCCATCGTGATGACCACCCACAACATGCCCATGCTCGATCGGTTCCCCGGCATCGTTTACCGTTGCAAGGACGGAAAACTCATCGATGTGACCAAAGACTTCAACAAACTTGACCTCACGGAAGATGGGGAGGAGAGTTGAAGAATTAAGAGTTAAGAATTAAGAGTAAAATTAAAAATATAGTAAGATTATGAAGGTAATGAAATTCGGCGGTACGTCCGTCGGCTCTCCTGAAAGAATGAAGAGTGTGTGCCAACTCGTTACGAAGAGTGGCGAACCCACGTTTATCGTGCTCTCTGCCATGAGCGGCACGACCAACAGTCTTGTAGAGATTTCCGATTATCTCTATCACAAGAACCCTGAAGGCGCCAACGAGGTGATCAACCGTCTGGAAGAGAAATACCTCGCTCATGTTGAAGAACTCTATTCCACCGATGAATACAAGGTGAAGACGCGTGAGTTCATCCTCGACGAATTCAAATACCTGCGTTCATTCACAAAGGAACTCTTCACTTCCTTCGAGGAGAAGAGCATTATTGCCCAGGGTGAGATCATGTCAACCAACATGGTCGTGAACTATCTGAAGGAACAGGGAGTCAATGCCATCCTGCTCTCGGCTCTCGACTTCATGCGTACCGACAAGAATGCAGAGCCCGACCCCACCTACATCAAGGAGAAACTCACAAAAGTGATGGAAGAGAATGAAGGCTATCAGATCTATATCACGCAAGGCTTTATCTGCCGCAACGCATACGGCGAGATTGACAACCTGCAGCGCGGTGGCTCCGACTATACAGCATCGCTCATCGGAGCAGCCCTGGGAGCAGAGGAAATCCAGATATGGACCGATATCGACGGCATGCACAACAACGATCCGCGCGTGGTTGACAAGACCGAGGCCGTGCGTCAGCTTCATTTCGAGGAGGCTGCCGAGCTGGCTTACTTCGGTGCAAAGATCCTGCACCCCACCTGTGTTCAGCCTGCCAAGTTTGCTGGCATTCCAGTCCGTCTGAAGAATACGATGGACCCCGATGCCCCCGGCACCATCATCGACAACGTGACCGTGAAAGGAAAGATCAAGGCCGTAGCCGCCAAGGACAACATCACCGCCATCAAGATCAAGTCGAGCCGCATGCTGCTGGCCACTGGTTTCCTTCGCAAAGTGTTCGAAATCTTTGAGAGCTATCAGACAGCTATCGACATGGTGGCCACATCTGAGGTGGGTGTGTCCATGAGTATTGACAATGATGCCCATCTGAACGACATCGTAGATGAACTGAAGAAATACGGCACCGTAACCGTGGATTCCGACATGTGTATCATCTGCGTGGTGGGTGACCTCGATTGGAGCAACGTGGGCTTCGAGACGCTGGCTACCGATGCCATGAAGAACATCCCCGTGCGGATGATCAGCTATGGAGGCAGCAACTACAACATCTCGTTCCTCATCCGTGAGGCCGACAAGGCACGTGCTCTCCAGTCCTTGAGCGACACCTTATTTAAAAAGTAAAAAAGCATAGGCCTGTGGCTATCCGCAGGCTCACTCTCAACATCAAACACATGAAAGGCAATTTCCCCATAGAGAAATTCAAGCAGAAGGAGACACCCTTCTACTACTACGATACGGCCCTACTTCGCCAGACACTTCGTACGATCAACGACGAGGCTGGCAAGCACGAGAACTTCTGCGTGCATTATGCCGTCAAGGCTAATGCAAATCCGAAGATTCTCGGCATCATCGCCCAGAGCGGACTGGGAGCCGATTGCGTAAGTGGCGGAGAAATCCAGGCCGCCGTCATGGCCGGATTCCCTGCCGATAAGATTGTATATGCAGGTGTAGGCAAGAGCGACTGGGAAATCCAGTTAGGTCTTGACCTGGGTATCGCGGCTTTCAACGTAGAGAGCATACCCGAACTTGAAGTCATCAACGAACTGGCCGAGAAGAGCAATACCGTAGCGCGTGTGGCCTTCCGCATCAATCCCAATGTGGGCGCACATACACACGCCAATATCACCACCGGTCTGGCCGAAAACAAATTCGGTATTTCCATGCGTGACATGGAAGAAGTGATTGCTCATGCCGAGAGTCTGAAAAACGTGATATTCACGGGGTTGCACTTCCACATCGGATCGCAGATCCTTGAGATGGGCGACTTCCAGGCTCTTTGCAACCGCATCAACGACTTGCAGAACCAGTTGGAATGTCATCACATTCAGGTGGATTCCATCAATGTTGGCGGTGGCCTTGGTGTGGACTACCAGCACCCCAACCGCATACCTGTGCCCGACTTCAAAGCCTATTTCGATACTTACGCAAGATTTCTCAAGCTCCGCCCCGGTCAGACGTGTCATTTCGAATTAGGACGTGCCGTGGTGGCTCAAATGGGAAGCTTAATCACGAAGACGCTTTACATCAAGCAAGGCGACTTCAAGCAGTTTGCCATCGTGGATGCAGGAATGACCGACCTCATACGTCCGGCTCTCTATCAGGCCTACCATAAGATTGAAAACATCTCGTCAGAAGAGCCTTTGGAGACTTACGATGTAGTGGGACCCATCTGCGAATCGAGCGACGTCTTTGTGAAAGCCATCGACCTCAACAAAGCCCACCGTGGCGACCTGATGGCCATACGCTCGGCAGGTGCCTACGGGGAGATTATGGCTTCGCAATACAACTGCCGGAAGTTGCCCCAAGGTTATACAACAGAAGATTTTAAATGACAGAAGAAACCATAGCAGAAAAATCGACGTCGCTTCCCGCCATCTCTATCGTGATGGCCGCCCACGACCACGAGCGCGAGCTGGAGCAGCATCTGCCCATCCTGATGGAGCAGGATTATCCGGCCGGCTTCGAAGTGATCGTGGTGGTCAGCAAGGGCGAGGATGCCACCGACGACCTGCTCGAAAGATGGGTACGGCAGTACCCTAATCTCTACACGACGTTCGTGCCCGACTCTTCGCGCTATATGAGCAAGAAAAAGCTGGCCGTCACGCTCGGTGTGAAAGCAGCCAACCATGACTGGGTGTTGCTGACTGAACCCGAATGCGTGCCTGCTTCCAAAGACTGGCTGCGGCTGATGGCCAGCCACATCGAGGATGGCATGGACATGGTGATGGGCTATAGCAACTATAACGATGAAGCCTCCGACTATCAGCGCTATGAGCGTGCCATGATGCAGAGAAAGTTGCTGAAGGAGGCCGAAAAGACCGCTTATCGCACCGAAGGCCATAACCTGCTTTTCCGGAAGGATATGTTCATGAACGGACGTGGATTCGACGGTAATACCCAGTTCGTGCGAGGTGAGTACGATTTTCTCGTGAACAAATACGCCGAACGGGGCAATACAGCTACTGAGCAATCGCCCGAGGCATGGCTCATCGAGGATGCACCTACGGAGAAAAAATGGCTGAACCGACACCTTTATTATATGTGTACGCGCAAGCATCTGAAGCGCTCTTTCGGTCATCGCCTGCCTTACGATACGATCCAGACGCTGAAACATGTATGGTATCTGGTCCTCGTGGCAGTCATGATCGTAAGCGGAATCCTTCAGGAATGGATCTGGCTTGCTGGTGCGGCAGTTCTCTTGTTGCTGACGCTGATTGTCCACACCATCATCGGCAAGAAGCAGCTGGAGCCCTACGAGCCCGACATTCCAGCCATGAAGATCGTCGGGATGGACCTCAGCCGCGCATGGAGGGCATTATATTACAAATACAAGTATCTCAGAGCCGACAAATACGACTTCACAAGTCATAAATTATGAAAGTATTACACTATAACAATACCGCCCAATCCTTCAAGGCCTTCAAGCTGAAGGCGCTGAACGAAAAGCCCGACATCGTGCACATCCACGTATGTTGGAGTTGGACGGCTTGGCGAGTGATGTTATGGTGCCGCAACCATCTGAAACCTGTCGTGATTTCACCAGGCAAGCAACTCATGCCTTGGAATGTGCTTCGCAACTACTGGCTTTGCAAGATGCCCAAGCTGCTCATCTTCCAGCGCTGGATGATCAAGAATGCACATGCCATTGTTGCCGTCACCGAACAGGAACAGCAACACTTGCTCAAGATCGGTATCTACCCCCTGTTGGAATATAACGATACGTGGAACGACAGAGTGGTTCTTATTCCGGATGCACGCTATACGAACAAGATTTCAGAAGAAGACATGAACCTGCTCTATCTGAAACTCTATCAGAAAGTGCTCGACAGCCATAGCTTCATGGTGATGTCAAAAGACGACAAGCTTGCGGAAAACACCTTGCTGCGCCTTGGACTATCACAAGATCCGGAAAGCCAAGGCATATCATTGGAAGATGCTGAACGCGTGCGTTCACTTTCAGAAGATTCTTGGCGAAAGATACTGCTTCATGCCGATGAGGAAGGCGTACTGCAGGAAATCCGGCAAGGGGCCTCACTCTTGCAGATTGCCCCTCAGACCATAGCAGGCATCGACCGCTTCCCGGCAAGAAGCAAAAAGAACAACCATCCGCTCCCCGAGGACAAGGCCCTGCTAAAGCCTTTCCTGCTCAAAGAGTATTCCGAGGAAAAGCATGCCGGTGATGCTGACGTAAGGGTATGCACCGTGATTCTTAATTTCATCCATGAGATGCAGAAAGGAACCCTTTCAAGGCGGCATGTGGCAGACCTCTACTCCACCCTACGATTCACCGACTACAACGAGCGGAAAGTCACGGATGTGCTCCAACTTCTGAAGGAGCGCAAGACATTGGCACGCATCCTCCAGATACTTCACGAATCCCTGGGCCTTGAGGAAGGATTCATGCCCATGGAAGCCAAGAACGACCGAGGCACCCGCAAAATCAAGAAACTTCTCTATAAAGCAAACATACAATAATAACTTAAAGAATTGAACGATAATCTATGAGTAACAACAATCAGTATGATATTGACAAAGACTTGAGATACCTGACGCTTTTGTCACATTCATTCCCAAATGTAGCTGAGGCCAGCACGGAGATCATCAACCTGCAAGCCATCCTTAACCTACCCAAAGGCACGGAGCATTTCCTGGCTGACCTCCACGGAGAGTTCGCCGCATTTCAACATGTGCTGAAGAATGCTTCAGGTAATATCAAGCGAAAGGTAAACGAAATATTCGGAAATGAAATACGCGACGCCATCAAGCGAGACCTTTGCACCCTGATCTATTATCCGGAACAGAAACTGGAAGTGGTGAAGTCGGAAGAAGAAGACATCGACGAATGGTATAGTGTCATGATTTACCGCTTGGTTCGGGTATGTCGCGACGTATCCAGCAAATACACACGCTCTAAGGTGCGCAAGGCTTTGCCGGCCGATTTTGCCTACGTAATCGAAGAACTGCTTCATGAACGTACCGACGACCACGACAAGGCTGCCTACGTGGAGAGCATCATCGAATCCATTGTCTCCACCGGACGCTCAGACGATTTCATCATTGCCATCTGTCACGTGATCCAGCGACTTGTCATCGACAAATTGCACATCCTTGGCGACATCTTCGACCGTGGCCCGGGGGCACATCTCATTCTCGACATGCTCAAAGGCTATAAGGACTGGGATATCCAATGGGGCAACCACGACATCCTATGGATGGGTGCTGCCGCTGGTAACGACGCATGTATCTGCAACGTCATTCGCCTCTCTCTCCGCTATGCCAATCTCGCTACCATCGAGGAAGGCTACGGCATCAACCTCGTGCCATTGGCCACATTCGCAATGGAGACCTACAAGGACGACCCCTGCACGGTATTCATTCCGAAAACGAGTGGCGGTGCAGAGGAAATGGATGCCAAGAGTGCACGGCTTACGGCACAGATGCATAAGGCCATTGCCGTGCTTCAGTTCAAGGTGGAAGCCCAGCTCTTCCACAAACATCCCGAATGGAGAATGCTCGACCGATGCGTGCTGGAGAATATTGATTTCCAGAAAAAAGTCTATGTCATGGATGGCAAGGAATATGAGATGAAAACCTGCTGTTTCCCCACCATCGACCCCAGCAATCCCAATGCACTGACGGAAGACGAGCAGGCGCTGATGGACAAGCTTCACCATTCATTCATGATGAGCGAAAAGCTCCACAAGCATATCCGCATGCTGCTCTCTCACGGCTGCATGTACTCCATCGTGAACCACAACCTGCTCTTCCATGCCTCCGTTCCCTTGAATGAAGACGGAACCCTACGCGAAGTGAATCTCTACAAGGACAGGAACTATAGCGGCCGCGAACTGATGCATCAGACGGGCATGATGATCCGTACGGCTTTCCAGACAGACAGCGATCCCGAGGAACGCCTCTATGCGAAGGATTACTTCCTCTACCTCTGGTGCGGCCCCGACAGCATTCTCTTCGACAAGTCGAAGATGGCCACCTTCGAGCGCTATTTCCTCACCGACAAGTCAACCTTCAAGGAAGAGAAAGGCAACTATTTCAAGCTTCGTGACAACGAGCAGATCGTAGATGGAATACTGGATGCCTTCGGCGTGGAAGGCACCGACCGGCATATCATCAACGGTCATGTGCCCGTACATGCCTCAAGCGGAGAAAATCCCGTCAAGGCAAACGGCAAACTGATGGTGATCGACGGAGGATTCTCACAGGCCTACCATGCCGAAACGGGAATTGCCGGATACACGCTCGTCTATCATAGCCGCGGATTCCAACTGGTTCAGCACGAGCCGTTCACAAGTGAAGAAGATGCCATAAAGCGAGGAACCGACATCAAGTCAACCACGCAAATCGTAGAGATGAGTGCCCATCGCATGCTGGTAGCCGACACTGACAAGGGTGAAGACCTGAAGCGCCAGATAGCTGACCTCAAAGAATTGCTCTACGCCTATCGCCACGGCTTTATCAAAGAGAAACGATAAAGAGTGTACGGGTGTAGGGGTGTAGGGGTGTACCCTATTTTCATAACTTTTATATAATATAGAATACTATAAAAAGGTTCGCGCGCGTGTAAAAATATAAAGTTTATAGAAATAGGGTACACCCCTACACCCCTACACCTTTTTTCATCATCCACTATTATTCAGCGGATGATACTTTGACCTTCAGCGGATGATACTTTGAAGGGCAACGGATGATACTTTGAAAGTCAACGGATGATACTTTCAAAAACGCTGCATTTCGCTATAGATGCGCTGAACGGGAAGCCCCATCACGTTGAAGTAACTGCCATTGAGCGCCGTTACACCAATATGGCCAATCCATTCCTGAATGCCATAGGCACCAGCCTTGTCCAAAGGGTGATAATGGTTTACATAGTAATGGATTTCATCGTCGGTAAATGCCTTGAAAGTAACGTTGGTCGTAACGGCAAACCGTTTCTGCTTCCGGAGTGTCGTGAGGCAGACACCCGTAATCACCTGATGCGTCTTGCCGCTCAGTTCGCGAAGCATCCGACAGGCATCTTCATCGTCTTTCGGCTTGCCGAGAATCTCATCGCCCAGCACCACAACGGTGTCGGCCGTAATCACCAGCGTTTCCTCATCAATCAGATTGCGATAAGCATCGGCTTTCTCTTGAGCAATGTATTGAGGAATCTCCTCTACCGGCAAGTTATCCGGATAACTCTCATCAATGCCAGGCAATACCTTCACTTCAAACTTAACATCAAGGCCAGCCAACAATTCTTTGCGTCGCGGACTGTTGGAAGCCAATATAATCTTATAGTTCTTCATTCTTCCGTTTATTGTTTCATCATTTCACTTACCATCCAAAGGCTTTCGCATCCGACATCCACAGACCTTGCGCCTTGAGCACTTGTTCGATGACATCGCGCGCACATCCATAGCCTCCATTCTTATGGCTGATATAGACGCTTATTTCTTTCACTTCGGCACAAGCATCGGCAGGGCAACACGGACACCCCACAATCTGCATGATCTGCAAGTCGGGAATATCATCGCCCATATATATCACTTCGTCGTCAGCAAGATTGTATTTTGTCTTAAATTCTTCGTAGGTTTTAATCTTCACGGCTGCACCCATGTAGATGTCTTTCATGCCAAGCCGCTCATAGCGCAGGCGCACACTTTGGGTTGTTCCGCCTGTAATGATGGCCAGGTGAAGCCCCATTTTCAAGGCCAGCTGAATGGCATAGCCATCCTTTATATTGACGGTACGCATGGGCTGTCCGTCGTCACTATCCAGCGGATTGACGGCAGGAAGCGGAATGGTCTCAGCCGAGAGCACGCCATCCACATCGAACACGATGGCGCGAATCTTTTTCAAGTCATAGTTTATCATGAATACTTTGGCTTATGAGTTTATAAATCTGTCGGGTATTTTCATCATCAATCATGGCCATTTGTCGATTAATGACATTCTCATCATAGCGAACGGCCGGTCCCGTCTGGGCATCATGCGGAGACAGTTCATGAACCTTACGTGCGGTTTCATCGATAAGCGGCAACATCACGCTGAAAGGGATGCCTTGCGGTTCAAGCACACGGGCTGCCAAATCGTAGCAATGATTCGTGAAATTGCAGGCAAAGACAGCTGCCAGATGAAGGTATTTCCGTTGTTCCGTAGTGAGTTTATAAACAGCATCGGAAACGGTTGCTGCAAGGTTTTTCACAACCTCAAGAGCATTCTCATTATTTGCTTCAACAAAAACCGGTATCTCCCTGAAGTTCACCTCTTTGTTTTTTGAGAAAGTCTGCATGGGATAAAACACTCCGTAATGATGAGCATATCCCTTAAACACATCCATCGGCATAGAGCCGGCCGTATGCAAGAACAATGCCTCGGGATGAAGTCGGGTGAGTCGTGGAATCAGAGATTCGAGGGCGCTATCCTTTACGGCTAGGATATAGACATCCGCTTCTACGACGCAGTCTAAATCCGTCGTAAAAGGAGTGCATAAAACAGCAGCCAATGCCTGAGCAGACTCCTTTGTCCTGCTCCACACCTGCACAATCTCATGCTCCTTGGCAGAGGCCAATGCCTTGCCAAGGTTTGTCATCAAATTTCCTGCACCTATCAATCCTATTCTCATCGGTGTCTTCAACTGTTATATTAACGTGAAATGCTCAACTGAACTTCCCTACGTGTACATTCTCCCACTTCAGTCGGTCTTCGTTCTGAGGTTTGCGCTCATCGGCCTTATGTCCGAATCCCAGCAGGCACAAGCAGGATAGATTCTCGGGAATATCGAGAATGCCACGGATAACAGTATCGGCACTCGTTCCATCAGCCAAACCACGGCCACGCATCTGAGCCCAGCAGGAGCCAAGTCCGAGGTCTTCAGCCTGATATTGCATGGAGATGGCTGCAATGGAACCATCCTCCACCCAGCAATCGTTCTGCAATGGATCGCCCAGAACGGCCACAACCATCTTTGCACCCTTCAGGAACTGTCCGCCCATATCTTTGGCATCGGCAAGCTTCTCAATGTCGGCAGGATCGTCTGTTACCACAAACTGCCAGGCACGCTGGCCTTTTGAGGTGGGTGACATCAGCGCTGCGCGAAGTATCAGCTTGACGTCTTCGGCTGCTATTTCCTCATCGGTAAACTTTCTGTGCGAGCGGCGCATCTGCGCCAAATCCTTGAAGTCTTTCATATACTTATTTCTCTTTTATATGTCAAATTGTTTAGCAAAGGTAAGCAATTTCACTTAAAAAGTGCAAAGTAGTTGCAGATTTTAAAAAGATTTATTACTTTCGCGGTGTGATAGAGATACGCATCATCACTAAAAGCGAAGATCTTCCCCCCATGGAAAGCCGGAGTTTCTTCCATAGTCCTGAACTGTTCCGCATCAGTGAACGAACTTCAGGACAGAAGCCTTACATGGTGGTGGCAGAAGATAACGGGGTTGTCGTTGCGCATCTCTTGGCTGTATTACGGCGTCGAGGTTCGCTGATACCACCCTACCTCTTCACGCAAGGCCGAATCTATGGCGAAGGGGAATATAGCCCGGATATCAACAAAGAGGAAGTCTTCAAACTGATGCTGTCGGCTATGACGCAGAAACTGAAGCATAAACTCTGCCTGAATATCGAATTCAGCGACCTCTCGCAAAAGATGTTCGGCTACAAGCATTTCAAGCAAGAAGGCTATTTCCCCGTTCATTGGATGGAAGTACACAATTCCCTTCACTCCATGCCACCCGAAGAGCGCTTAGACGAGAAAATGAGTGAGCGTATCAATCGCCTGATAGAACAGGAAGTGGAATTCAAGCAAGTGGAAGACTATCAGCAGTTTCGCAAGTTCTACAAGATGCTCAATCAGTTTCCTTCCTTGAAGATCCGTCGCTATCTCCCACCCGCCAAGCAGTTTTGGGAATTAGGACAGGGTGAAAGCTGTCGGTTGTTCGCTACAATCTGGCGCGGCAAGGTTATTGGAGGTTGCGTATGCGTTTATTCCAACAATAATGCCTATCTGTGGTATCTGGCTTCCAAGCGGAAGAGCCATCCCCTGCTCTATCCTGCCACGGCTACCGTATGGGGAGCCATCAGCGACGCTTATGAGCGCAAGTTCCGTCACATCTATTTCATGGATGTAGGGCTTCCGTTCAAGAAGAGTCCCTATCGCGATTTTATCCTCCGGTTTGGAGGTATGGAAGTGAGCAGCTACCGATGGTTCCGCTTCACTTTCGGGTGGCTCAACTACCTGATGCGAAAGATCTATAAGGAGTAAATCATTGATTTTCACCTCCATAATCAAAGAAAAATCGAAAAACATTTGGCCATATAAGGAAAAAGCAGTACCTTTGCACCGCTTTTTGCGCACCTGCGCGTACGCATGAAGCAGAGTTAATTCACATGTTTAATTTTTTAATGGGTACTGAGTACCAAAATTTTTAATTATTTTATGTCAGATTTTAAGAACGTACAGCCACTGGCTGAATTCGACTGGGAACAGTTTGAGAATGGTTCTGCAGTGAACATCAGCAAGGATGCACTCACCAAGGCTTACGATGAGACCTTGAACAAGGTAAGTGAGCACCAGGTGGTAGAGGGTAAGGTAATCTCCTTCGACAAGAAAGAGGTTATCGTAAACATCGGCTACAAGAGCGATGGTATTATTCCCGCTTCTGAGTTCCGTTACAATCCCGACCTGAAGGTAGGCGACATTGTTGAGGTTTATGTGGAGAACCAGGAGGACAAGAAAGGCCAGCTGCTGCTCTCTCACAAGAAAGCCCGCCTCTCCAAGAGCTGGGAGCGCGTGAATGCTGCTCTGGACAACGAAGAGATTATCCAGGGTTACATCAAGTGCCGCACAAAGGGTGGTATGATTGTTGATGTATTCGGCATCGAGGCCTTCTTGCCAGGTAGCCAAATCGACGTTCATCCCATACGCGACTACGATGTATTCGTAGGCAAGACGATGGAGTTCAAGGTGGTGAAGATCAACCAGGAATTCCGCAACGTTGTTGTTTCTCACAAGGCTCTCATCGAGGCCGAACTGGAACAGCAGAAGAAAGAAATCATCGGCAAGCTCGAAAAGGGTCAGATTCTCGAAGGTACCGTCAAGAACATCACTTCTTACGGTGTATTCGTTGACCTCGGCGGTGTTGACGGACTCATCCACATCACCGACCTTTCTTGGGGCCGCGTAAGCGATCCTCACGAGGTTGTTGCCCTCGACCAGAAGATCAATGTCGTTATCCTCGACTTCGATGACGAGAAGAAGCGCATCGCTCTCGGTCTGAAGCAGCTCACTCCTCATCCTTGGGATGCTCTCGACAGCGAGCTCAAGGTGGGTGACCACGTGAAGGGTAAGGTTGTTGTCATCGCCGACTACGGTGCATTCGTTGAGATTGCTCCGGGCGTTGAAGGCCTGATCCACGTTTCTGAGATGTCTTGGAGCCAGCACCTCCGCTCTGCTCAGGAGTTCATGCACGTTGGCGACGAAGTTGAGGCCGTTATCCTCACTCTCGACCGCGACGAGCGCAAGATGAGCCTCGGCATCAAGCAGCTCAAGGAAGATCCTTGGGAGGCTATCGAGGTTAAGTATCCTGTTGGCAGCAAGCACACCGCAAAGGTTCGCAACTTCACCAACTTCGGTATCTTCGTTGAACTGGAGGAAGGTGTTGACGGCCTGATTCACATCAGCGACCTCTCTTGGACCAAGAAGGTAAAGCATCCTTCAGAGTTCACTCAGGTTGGTGAGGAAATCGACGTTGTAGTGCTCGAAATCGACAAGGAAAACCGTCGTCTGAGCCTTGGTCACAAGCAGCTTGAGGACAATCCTTGGGATACATACGAGACTCTCTACACTCCCGGTAGCGTTCACATGGGTAAGATTACCGAGATGATGGACAAGGGTGCCGTTATCGCCCTGAACGAAGGCGGTGAAGGATTTGCTACTCCTAAGCACCTCGCTAAGGAAGATGGCACTCAGGCACAGCTGGGCGAAGAGCTCGAGTTCAAGGTGATTGAGTTCGTGAAGGAAACCAAGCGTATCATCCTCTCTCACAGCCGTACCTTCGAGGAGGCTAAGGAGGATACCAAGAAAGCCGCTCGCAAGCGCGCTCCCAAGAAGGAAGACGCACCTGTTATCAACAACGTGGCAGCCGGAACTACTCTCGGTGACCTCGATGCTCTGGCAGAGCTGAAGGCTAAGCTCGAAAAGGGTGAATAATTCACTCCAAAGATAAACAAAGAATCCCGCGGTTCAATCAAGAATCGCGGGATTTTCTTTTCATTATTCTTTTTACCGTCAGTTCTTCGCTATTTGATACGCAGGATGCGGATGCCCGGCATCGTGGGATGCTTATAGAGGTATTGGCGGAGTGTCATCGGCTCCTCAATCACTTTGTGATGAATGCTCGACGCATTGAGCAGATGAAGTCCGTCTTTATGCCATGAGGCAAAACCGAGATGCTGCGTGTCAAGTCCTTTCTTGTTCGTGATGATGACAATAACGTCTCCGTCTTTCACCGTGTTGCGGAGCACGCGGGTGTTCTTCACCTGAGCCTGCGGAATATATCGGTAACGCTTGCCTTCAATCTTCTTCTCCATCTGTCGGATGGCAGGCACCCACTCGGGCCTGTTGGCAAGCATGCGATAACTGCCTACATGAGTGGTCATCCAATTGACGCTCACTTTCTGGACGGCCGTAAAAGGAGGATTAGGACTCTGCACTTCCTCGCAGACACCTAACTGTCGGTTGTCTTCCATCCACGAAGTGAAATAATGAAGCCTTTTGGTATAATGAGGCTCTGCCCCACCCTCATAGCGTAACAACTGAAGTTGCTTGCAATAATCGGCAAATGTTAGCTTTCCGGACTTCACACATCGATAGAGCGCCAACACCGTTTCCACGTAAGTGGTGCAATCCAACTGCCTGAGGTTTACAATGAGCCGTTCATCGTCGTTGGGTTCAAGCGTGTGGCCCACGTATGGCACATCCTTAAACTTTCGGGCTATATATAATATAAGGTTCGTGCCCGCGCGAAGCTTACTTGCATCTTGAAGGATCTGCACCACGTGTATAGAATCTTGACGCTCATACTGGGGCTGATGAGCCGATGCCGTCAGGCTTACCATCAGCGCTGCTGTTATGAATAACTTTCTCATTTTCTTTTCTTTTTAAAATCAAAATAGAATCCACCGTAAACGTTCAACGTACCAAAGAAATTATTCGTACGGAAGTACTCCGTCCGGTAATTATAATTGTGCATAATGGCACTAAGCCCTGCAAACCATTTGGAAGTGTTGTAAACCAACCCGATGCGAGCCGTGAAGTCGAGCGTAATGTTCTTAAACGAGATATTTCTTATCACGCTATAGAATCCCGACTGATACGCTGACTCCGTCACGTTATAGGAGACGCCACCCATCAGGCTGCCGCTAGCCAGCAGACAGGGCGAGAACACATGATTGTAGCCCCAACCGCCCGAGACGGTAAACGACCGGTAATCCATCCCGCTGATCTTGTCGTCACCGAAGAAGTCTTTACCTATCGACGTGCCTATCTCCGGAACATTGTCGGTGACTTGTTTCACGAACTTATCGTAATTGATATTGAACGTATGATGAGAATAGCCGATACCAGCCATTGCCGAAGCGGCGCTACGCTTCTGGCGGGTGCTCTGGCTGAAAGCCGCCGGATAGGAAAACTTGTGGTGGTTCAGGATGTAATAGAGGTTGAAGCCCTTGGAACGCTCAGAAAGACCTTCCATCGGCTTGCCGTTAAGCGGAGAGGTGTCGATGTTCTTGCCGATATCAAGATGGCGTATCTTGAAATTGCTGCCGTTGTCAATGTAATAGAGGTCAAGGCCCACCTGATTGCTATAGAGACTGATGTCAAAATAGGTTCCCGCCGACGACTTAAAGAAGTTTTTCACGTCGATAGTATATCCCAGGAACAGCCATTTCCATCCAAAATAGGGACCAGCCTTGAAGACCACATCGGGTGAAAGCGTCAGCACCGAGCCATTGTCGGCCACCACCCGCGTATATTGGTAAACCTGCGTGTGTTGTGCCATCACCGTGAAGTCATACTTCTGCGGTTCTATATAGTTGGTATCTTTCTCGCTGAACGAGCGCAAAATGACGTCCAGTTTCTTGTTGAGGCGTTGGAAAAAGGTTGGCTTGTTCTGTTGCAAGGTATCCTCACGCTCATTTCGTGGGGAGGCATTGCATAACAAGCAGGAAGTGGAAAACAGCAATATCGATACTATACCCTTTCTCACTTTCAAATTAGAATTTTCCAAGAATACGATCCAAAACCCAGTTCACCGGCGTAGCCGAGACACTGGTAGCCGTGCAGATATCCAAACCCTGCAGGTCGCGTATCACACTTCGGATAATGGGCAATTGAACGTAGGGAGGATTAGGAACGGTGATACTGCGGGTTCCCTCGCTGGTCACCAAGAGAATAGGATCATAATTGAACACCGAGAAACTGAGCATGCCTTCGGTTCCTACCACCTCGATGCAGTCTTCCTCGGCCGAATGATGACCTACGAAGCACCACGAGCCGGAACCCGGAACGCCATTCTCAAACTGGAAGCAGGCACTCACGCTATCCTCAGCCGCATAGAATCCGCCGCGATTGGTGCTGATACCCGAAGCCTCGGTGATAACGCCGAAGATATCCTGCATCAGATCGAGCTGATGAGGGGCCAAGTCGTAGAAATAGCCGCCGCCGGCAATCTCGGGCTGAAGTCGCCAAGGCAGATTCTTGCGCGAGGCATCGTCAAACTCACGGGGCGGCACCGAGAAACGTATCTGCACGTTGGTCACCTTGCCAATCACGCCGTCGGTGATAATCTTCTTCACCCGCTGGAAATATGGCAGATACCGACGATAATAGGCCACATAGCAGGGCACGCCCGTCAGTTCGCTCACGCGGTTGATGCGCGCACACTCATCATAGCTGCTGGCCAAAGGTTTCTCCACATAGACCGGCTTGCCCGCATGCATGGCCATGATGGCATAAGTGGCATGCGATGACGGAGGCGTAGCCACATAGACGGCATTGATGTCGGGGTCGTTGATGATTTCCTGCGCATCGGTGTACCATTTCGGCACATGATGGCGCTCGGCGTAAGAGCGTGCACGCTTCTCCGTACGGCTCATCACGGCAATCACCCTTGAACCTTCCACCTCGTTGAAGGCAGGGCCCGACTTCTTCTCAGTCACTTCACCGCAACCGATGAATCCCCAATTGATCTGCTTCATACTTCTACTCCTGTTAATTTCATTTCGCGTGCCTTCTGCCGCTCCTGCTCACGGGCTTCGATACTGCCATACATGAAATAGGCTACCGTCATTTCGAACACCGTGAAGAACGTAAGCACGAAGACCGTCAACACATAAACCGCATAATAGAGCCACATGAAACCTCCGGGCAGTCCCGAAGGATCACCCTGCAGCACTCCGTTGGTGGAGAGCATCATGCTCATAATCATAATGATAAGCGGCAAGCAGACAATCAGCGCAAAGGGAGCCAGCACAAGGCCCGTCAGCAACAACATCACAAAGATGTAGCCCCAACGGCGGAATCCTTTCATATAAGACGGCCAAAAGATCTTGCGCAGCCGGCTCTTCACCTCCACCACATACTTCATAATCACATAATAAAGCGGAACCATCAACAGGCCAATCAGCATCACTCCACAACCCATCAGCGCCATCACCTTCATATTGGCGTTGGCTGCCATAGCCATAGCGGCCTGAGCATCGGCGCCGGTCTTCATCTTCTCCTGAATATCGGCCATTAGCCAGTTCTCTATCAGCCCCTTGCCGAATCCTACCATAAAACTGACCGCCGCAACTGCAACCAGAATGATCAAAGTCAGTTTCAGTACGCGGATGATGTTCCACTTCCACGACTCGTCGTTATAAAGCATCATCATGCGCGAAAAAAGCACCACCTCGGCAGCCAATACGATGAGCACCACGGGCGCCCATAGCCATCCCAGGCTTCCACCGCTCATTACCATCAGCGTATTAGCCACAACCGATATGGGCAGCACAAGGGCAAATATCAACGCAGCCCACCAAAGATGGCGGAAGATGCGCGTGAAGTTGGTCAGAAACAAATTGTAAGCCGCCTTCAGCGTGGCGCCGAAGCCGCGAGTCTTATACAGTTCTTCATGAATGATACTTTCCATCGCAAACAGTTCTTATTTTTCTACAAAGGTACACCAAAAAACAAAAATATGGAGAATTAAAGGATTAAAAAAATAAAAATACGTATCTTTGCACTCAGAATACAAACAGATTGATATAAATGAAACCGCAAAAGATTCTTTTCATCGACCGCGACGGCACTCTCATCGAAGAGCCTGAGGACGAACAGATAGACGATTTCGGGAAACTGAAATTCGTCAAAGGCATGATACGCAACCTGGCCTTCATCCGCGAAAAACTCGATTTCCGCTTTGTGATGGTTAGCAATCAGGACGGATTGGGCACGGATTCATTCCCCGAAGACACGTTCTGGCCCGTCCATAACTTCATCCTGCAGACCCTGGAGGGCGAAGGCATCACGTTCGACGACCAGAAGATAGACCCCCACTTCCCCGAAGACAACCACCCCAACCGCAAGCCAGGCACGGGCATGCTCACCGAATACATCAACAATCCTGACTACGACTTGGCAGGCAGTTATGTCATCGGCGACCGCGAGAGCGATGCCCAGCTGGCAGAAAATCTCGGATGCAAGGCCCTAATTCTGGGGCGCGACGGGATGGATTGGGCAAAGATTGCCGAACTGCTATTTGCCGGCGAGCGCACGGCCCAAGTGCGCCGCACCACGAAGGAGACCGATATCGATATTCGCCTGAACCTCGACGGCACGGGCAAGTGTGACATTCAGACGGGCCTTGGATTCTTCGATCACATGCTCGAGCAGATAGGCAAGCACGGAATGATGGACCTCTACATCCATACCGATGGCGACCTCCACGTGGACGAACACCACACCATCGAAGACACAGCTATCGCCTTGGGCGAATGTATCCTTGCGGCATTAGGCGACAAGCGCGGCATTGAGCGCTACGGCTATTGTCTGCCGATGGACGATTGCCTCTGCCAGGTGGCCCTCGACTTCGGCGGCCGTCCGTGGCTCGTATGGGATGCCGAGTTCAGGCGTGAGCGCATCGGCGAAATGCCAACGGAGATGTTCTTCCATTTCTTCAAGAGTCTGTCGGATGCTGCCCGCATGAACCTCAACATCAAGGCCGAGGGCCAGAATGAGCACCACAAGATTGAAGGCATCTTCAAAGCCTTGGCACGTGCCCTGAAGATGGCCGTGAAGCGCGATATCTACAAGTTTGAATTGCCGAGCACCAAAGGAATGCTCTGAAATTTCCCATTCCTCCGGCATCAATCAATAAGGGCATACTCATTGAAGTATGCCCTTTTGCTTTACCCGTGATGTTGTGCAGAAAGTGTGCAGATGGTTTGCACAATTTGTGCGGATGCGTTGCACAATTTGTGCGGATGCGTTGCACAATTTGTGCAGAGGCCTTGCACAAAAAGTGCAGATGATGCGCACAAAATCTGCACAACTGCAGAAGCCTCAATAAATACGCGGTCCGAATATCGAAGTACCCACGCGAACCATCGTGGAATGGCACTCCACGGCGATGGGATAATCGTGACTCATGCCCCACGAACGCTCGCAGAAGCAAGGGTCATCCTTGAAGTAGCGTTCCTTCACTTCATCGAAGAAGTCGGAAGCCAGCATCATCTCTGAGCGTATCTGCTCCACGTCATCCACATACGAAGCCATCATCATCAGCCCGCAAATCTGCACGTTCTTCAGTTCGCGCCATTCACCGTTCTCCAGCAGTTGGCGGCAGGCATCAAGCGTAAGGCCGTACTTGGTCTCTTCCTCGGCGATATGAAGTTCGAGCAGCACCTTGATCGTGCGCTCATGCTTAGCCGCCTGCTTATTGATCTCGCGGAGCAGCTTCAGCGAATCCACGGCCTCCACCATCTGAATGTAAGGCGCGATATACTTCACCTTGTTAGTCTGCAGATGGCCGATGAAATGCCACTCAATGTCTTTCGGCAACGACTCCACCTTCTGGCGCAATTCCTGTTCATGACTCTCGCCAAACACCCGCTGGCCTTCTTCATAGGCGGCCATGATGTATTCGTTGGGGTGATATTTGCTGATGGCCACGAGCCGCACGCCATCAGGCAGATCGCCCAACACCTTCCGAAGATTTCCTTTTACGTCGTACATTACCTGAAACTTGAAACCTGAAACCTTAACCTTCCTTCTTCGCCGTATGCTCGAAGACGTCCATGATGGAAGTTTCGGCCACGCTTGCGATGACGTAGTCGATCATCGTGCCGCCCATCACCTCGTCGATGTTCTTCACAGCCTGCATGAAGTTGGCTGCCTGCACCAGATAGTACACAGAGGTGCGCTTCTCTTTCTCGGTCTTCTCGTCGAGCGTGATAAACTGGAGCTTGGCCTTGTACCATTTGTCGGCCGTGTCAAGGTCGCTGAAGAATATCTCTTTATAGGAAGCTTCGGCAATACCCTTCACGTCGAATTCGCCGCTCACGTAACTCGACATTTCCTCCGTGATGCGCTCCTCGGCTTCGGTGAAGCTCAGGGCATCCACCACATAGGTTTCGGGAACAGGCTTCTGGGTGCCGTCTTCCATCATCTTGTCATACTTCACTTTGGTCTCAAACCACTTTGATGCAATACTTCTCATTGTTCTTTTTATTATTGTTTGTTATTATATTCTCTGATCAATTCAAGAAACAGCATCGGGTCGCGCTGGATGCTGTCCCAAAACTTCTGCCCTCCCTTCAGCACGCGCTTGTCAAGATATTCCACGAGCTGCTTATGCTGAGTCTTCTTATAGCGGATGCGCATCGCATTGAGCGAAATCACGTTGCCCGTCATGAAGGGCACGATGATATCTTCGCCCGCCAGCTTCACGCCGAAGATGGTGCTCACCGTGAGCGAACCTAACTGCATCTGCTGACTGTCAACTCCGTTCCACCAGTAGATGGTTCCATCTTCGGTGGTTCCTTCTATATGCACGAACTGGCGTTTTACCTTTCGGGGAGAGAAGGTAGAAGGATTGGCCACATCGGCAGATATCACATTCTCGTTGAGCGTGCTTCCGGGGTTCTTCATCACGAAGTCGATGGCTTTCACCTCGTCGGCGGTGTATTCCCGTTCCACGCCGTTTTCCATCATCCTGAACTTGCGGTTCATCACCTTGAAACCGCCGCCGTCGCTCCAGTAACGGGTCACGTAGCCATCCCGTTGCGTGCCATCGTTCATCGTCACCTTCACGTGGCTCATCTCCGATTGCTGCGCATGGGCCTTCATGGGTGAAAGCAGCAGTCCGATGGTGACCATCAGGCCATATACGAACATATTGCGGGCCGTCTCGCCGAGAATCTTATTAAGCTCACGTCCATGATTGATTTTCTTCATCTTCTTATAGGTTTGGAAATGCAGACAAATATAAAGTATAGGCAATACTGCGGCCATGGGATGACCGCAGACTATGAACACCACGCCGAGCACGAACGCCAACAGGCCAGCCCAGAGATACAGGCTCTCGCCCACCCGTTCACCTACTCTGACCACAAGCGTTATCTTGCCGGCCCTACGGTCATTGTCGCGATCGCGGTAGTTGTTGATGAGCAGCAGCGTATCGATGACAAGCCCACAGGCCAACGAAGCTATGAAGACTTCCCATGTCACCGTCTGCATCTGTAGGTAATAGGTCACGCAGACGGGCACGATGCCAAAGAACACGAGCACCAGCACATCGCCCAGTCCCATATAGCTCAGATGGGTGGTATAGAGGAAACAGAAGAACACGCAAAGCACGCCGACTACAATCATCTGCCAGCCACCATAATATATAAGAGGTAGTCCGATGATGCAGCCCAGGAGCGTTGTCACGCCCATTGCTATACGCATGGCCTTGGCCGTCACCCAGCCGTTGGCACAAGCCCTTCGCGGTCCCAGACGCTCTTCGTCGTCCGTGCCTTTCATAAAGTCGAAATAGTCGTTCACGAAGTTTGCATCGATCTGCATCACGAAGGCAAAAAGCATGCAAAGCACGGCAGGCAACCACATGAAAGGATGCTCCGCCGAACGGTCAGTCCAAGCCAGCGCCAGCGCAATCATCACCGGCACGGCGGCTCCCGTCAGCGTCTTCGGCCTTGCAGCCAGCAGCCATGCCTTTGCCGAATTCAGCCTTACTTCATCTTCGTTCAACGTATTTCTCATTGTCTCAATCTTTCATTTTCAGAAAATTTCTTGCAAAGTTAAACATTTCTCAGTATATTTGCAAAAAAATAAGGAGCATTTCATGGAAAATAACGTAAGCCTTGACTTGATGGAATTCATCGAGCAGAAGATTCTGCCCCGCTATACTGAATTCGACAAAGCCCACAATCTTGCTCACGCCAATAGCGTCATCCGCCGTTCGCTGGAGATAGCCCGACGTGCCGGAGCGGATCTCAACATGGCCTACGCCATTGCCGCCTATCATGACCTGGGACTGGAAGGGCCTCGCGCCATCCACCATCTCACCAGCGGAAAAATCCTAATGGCAGATGCCCGCTTAAAGCGTTGGTTTTCAACCGAACAGCTAAAGGTGATGAAAGAAGCCGTTGAGGATCATCGTGCATCCGCCAGTCATGCCCCGCGAAGCATCTACGGGAAGATTGTGGCCGAAGCCGACCGTGATCTGGAGCCTATGAGTGTCTTCCGCCGAACAGTCCAATTCGGCCTTTCCCACTATCCCGAAAAGTCGAAGGAGGAGCATTGGCAGCGCTTCATGGACCACATGGACGAGAAGTATTCCGTGCACGGCTATATACGCCTGTGGATGCCAAAATCTCCCAACGAGGAGAAATTGGAAGAAATCCGCCGGCTGATTACCCGCCCTCAGGAGCTCCGTCAAATCTTCGACCGTCTCTACGACGAAGAGACTACTGCATGAAGTACGTAAAATAGATGTACGCCAGCGCACCAATAATGGCCAGCATAATCACCGACTTCAGCAGGCAGCTCACCACTTTCTTCAGCAACACGAAAGCCACGACAATCACCACCAGGGCGAAAATATAAAAATAATAGTCTTGCATAACACAATTATAATGCTTAATTCTTAATCTTTTAATCCTTTATCTGAACAAATCCGTAAACGACCGAGGAAACGGGGTCTCAAACTCCATTCGCTCATGCGTGACGGGATGCTCAAAACACAGCAGGAAAGCATGAAGGCAAAGACGGCCAACAGGATCGCTGCCATCACCATATTTGACATCGCCGCATACGGGATGACCGATGTCAGCGGAATGTACGCGAATCTGATTCTTGCGGCCCGTTTCCAACTTGTATTCCACCAGCGAGAAATCCCGCGAACGGTCGAGCGTGAAGTAATGCGTGATGGCCAGTTTGCCGCCATTATCCGTAGGCGATGAATAGGTGATATAGGCCTTGTTGTCTTTCAGGTAGCTCTGTATCGTACCACTATCCTGCTCCATCTGTCCGCTCACCACGGCCACATAGCGACGGTCATAGACCATCTCGTGCCATGCATGCTCCATCACCTGTTCCGTCTGCTTATCCTTGGCATACACCATCAATCCGCTCGTATCGCGGTCAAGCCGGTGCACTACGTGGGCATTGCATTTTTGGTGCGACTTACGGAAATAGTCATCAAGCACCGATTTCACATTGAGCGAACTGTGACCGGCAGCCATGGAGAGAATGCCCACCTGCTTCTCAACCACCACAATCCAGCGGTCTTCATATACGATACGCACATATCGGCTGCGAAGCGTCTCGTTGTTTTTCTTCGAACGGCTCACGGCCACCTTCATTCCTGGCTTCAGCAGATAGTCGAACTGCGTAACCTGCTTGCCATTGACAATCACACCACGGCCTTGAAGCGTCTGCTTAATCTTCGAGCGGCTGAGTGTCTTCACGTGCTCCAACAGGAATTCCAGCAATGGCTGCTCCTGTTCTACGATAAAGGTCTCGTAGTCGCCCTGGCGGTTGTATGATTTGTTGTTAATCATTTTCATTCATCAATTGTCAGTTTTCCGTCTTGTATTTCAACGCAGGCCTCACCGCCCTTCTTGAGCTTGCCGAAGAGAATCTCGCGCATCAGCAAGGGTTTCAGCTGAGAGGCAATCACGCGATCCATCTCTCGCGCTCCATACTCGCGGGTGAACCCCTCGTCGAGCAAGTGTTGGCGGGCATCGGCAGACAGTTTCATCACCACATTCTTCAACGTAAGCTTCTCCTGAAGCTCGCGGAGTTTCTTGTCGAGAATCATACCGGCCATCTTCAGGTCCATGTCGTGGAACACCACGGTTCCCGAAAGGCGGTTGATAAACTCCGGCTTGAAGGTTTTCTTCACCTGTCGGAGCATCGCTTGGCCTCGGCTGGTGTTGGCCTCAAACCCTACGGCCTGTCCAGCATATTGGGCACCCGCATTGCTGGTCATGATGAGAATGACATTACGGAAGTCGGCCTTGCGCCCTTTGTTATCGGTCAGCGAGGCATAGTCCATCACTTGCAGCAGGATGTTGTAGATGTCCTGATGCGCTTTCTCTATCTCATCGAGCAGCAGCACGCAGTTGGGCGTCTTACGAATGGCATCGGTGAGCAGGCCACCGTCTTCATAGCCCACATAGCCCGCCGGCGAGCCAATGAGTTTGGCCACGGTGTGTTTCTCGGTATATTCACTCATATCGAAACGTACCAGCTGAATGCCCAGTTCCTGTGCCAACACGCGTGCCACCTCCGTCTTGCCCACGCCCGTAGGTCCCACGAAGAGTAGAGAAGCCAAAGGCTTGTTTTCATCGAGCAGGCCAGCCTTTGACATCTGAACGGCTCCCACCACCTGGCGCACGGCCTCGTCTTGACCGTAGATACGCGCCTTGATACGTTTCTCAAGTGTTTCGAGCGTCTGGTTGTTGTCTTCCTTCAGCGCCACGGCATCTATCTTGCAGATGCGCTGCAGGATATCATTGACGAGGGCTTTATCCACATATTGAGTCTTCTTGTCTGTGGGATGAATCTCACGATAGGCCCCGGCCTCGTCGATCAGGTCGATGGCCTTATCGGGCAGGAATCGCTCATTGATATATTTCGAACTCGACTCCACCGCATACCGAATGGCATCCTTCTTGTATTTCACGTGATGGAAATCCTCATACTGCTTCTGCAAGCCTTCGATGATATGAACTGTCTCGTCAACCGACGGCTCCAGAATGTCAATCTGCTGAAAGCGCCTCACGATACCACGCGACTTCGAGAAGTAGCGGTTATATTCCTCATAAGTGGTTGAACCGATGAATCTTATATCCCCTTGCTCCATATATGGTTTGAGCATATTGGAAGCATCCATTGCTCCGTCGCTGCCTCGACCGGCACCCACCAGATTGTGTATCTCATCAATATAGACAATGGCGTTGCCCTCCTTACGCACGCCCTCCATCACCTGCTTGATGCGCTTCTCGAAATCACCGCGAAACTGAGTTCCGGCGAGCATCGTGCCGAGATCCATCTGGAAAACCTTACAGCCCTTCAGACGGTCGGGCACATCGCCCTTCACGATTCGCGCCGTAAGTCCATAGACCAGAGCCGTCTTTCCCACACCGGGCTCTCCCACATGGAGCGGATTGTTCTTATCCTTGCGGCAGAGCACCTGAATGGTACGCTGCAGTTCATTCTCGCGTCCGATGAGCGGATGATGCGAAGCCACGGTATCATTCAGACAGGTCACGAGCCGTTTCCACTGCAGCCGGTCATGACTCTCCTCAGCATCAGCGGTTTCTTCATCCGTTTCCTCATAATAGGAAATCAGTTCGCCCATAAACTCTTCCACGTCATCGCCCAGTTCCTTCTTCAGCATATAGGCAGCCCACGAGTCGTCCAGGCTGAGCAGCGCGCGCGTCAGATGGGGTACGTCCAGGCTCTCGGCACTCGAAAAGGACACATTACGATAGGCAGCCTCCAGCAGCTCCGACAGTTGCTGTGAGGTCTCGGGCCTATACGCCATGCCTTCGGGCACCTTCTCCATCTTCTGAAGATAGTCGTTGAGGTCGGGCACCAAGATAGTCAGATCGGCATAATAGTCGAGGGCCGCCGCAAAGCGTTCTTGTTCGAGAAGTCCGTAGAGCAGATGTTCCGGCGTGACGAACTGGTGGCGCATATCGACACACTTCTTCATCGTGTCCTGAAACACCTGGTCGGTAAACTTTGTATTCGGAATATTTGGCATAACAGAAAATTCTATGATTTATTCGGGTTCGTAGGTAAGCCGCAACGGGAAACCTTCTTCGCGGGCCATCCGCGTGGCTTTTTCCACTTTGCTCACGGCTATGTCATAGCTATAGATGCCCACCACAGCCTTGTCGGAATGGTGCACTTTGAGCATCAGCGCCTCAGCTTCGGCTTGGCTCTTGAAAAACACTTCCATCAGAATCCTCACCACAAATTCCATCGAAGTGAAATCATCGTTATAGATAGTCACTTTATAGCGTCGGGGCTCACGGATGCCAGTCCGGCTACGCTCTTTGATGCTCGATTGTTCCTTTGGCATGCTATGATACTTCTTGATTTGCATACAAAGGTAAGCATATTTTTCAAATTCCTCATCTTCTTTAAGAAGTTTTTCGTAACTTTGCAAAACTTATGGTGATACAACTCGATAAAGGACTTTGGTTTCCCGACCCGCATTGGGGCGAAGACGACGGACTCATAGCCGTGGGCGGCGACCTCAGCGTTGACCGTCTGCTGTTGGCCTATAGCCACGGCATCTTCCCCTGGTACAGCTTCCGCGACGACGATAAGCCTCATTGGTACTGTCCCATGAAGCGCTTCGTCATCTTCCCCGAAGAGATTCATATCTCCCATTCCATGCGCTCCCTGCTCAACAAGAATCGCCATGAAGTAACCATCAACCGCGATTTCGAAAGTGTAATCCGTCATTGCAGCCAACTGCGTTATGAAGAAGAAGGAGCCTGGCTGGGCAATGACATGATCAAAGCCTACACCGAACTCCATCGCCAGCATCTGGCTGCTAGCGTAGAGGTATGGGAAGACGGTCAACTCGTGGGCGGCCTCTACGGCGTAACCATTGGCCGTTGCTTCATCGGCGAGAGCATGTTCTCCTTGCAACCCAGCGCCAGCAAGGTGGCCCTCATCGCGCTGGCCCAAACCATGAAAGACGTAGGAGGCAGGATGATTGACTGCCAACTGGAGACTCCCCATCTCAAGAGCATGGGCGGCCGCTACATCAGCTACGAAGAATACATGAAGATCCTCTCCGAAGAATAAGCCTTTCGGAATTGCATTTACGGAATGAAAGGCAAAGTATCATCCGTTGGAAACGACGATTTCCACGATGGTGAGAATGTCATCCTTTACACGGAAACGAATATCGTATTTGCCGAAAGGCATTCCGAAAGTCTTGTCATGCTGAACCTGAGTTTGCGGACGTGGATCCCAGGAAAGTATCTCTTCAAGGGTTGACAGTTCTTTGGGTGCAAACAAAGAATGGAACTCTTCAGGAATAATGACCTGTAGCCGTTTCCATTCGTGCTGGTCAACAAATCCGCTTCGGGCACCCTCGTGGTTGTCGGCATAAGCCACATAGGGCTTGATGTCAAAGATAGGCGTGCCGTCCATCAGGTCTGCACCTTTCACCTTGATGACAGGGCCGCGGTTATCTTCCCAATCTATCTTTGCGATGCGTACGGAAGAGAGTCCAAGACTGTTGGGACGGAATGGTGAGCGCGTGGCAAATACCCCCACCCGCTGGTTTCCTCCGAGAAGAGGAGGCCGCACCATTGCGTTATGGGTCTGATGGCGGTTAGCCGAAAACTCCCAAATGAGCCAGATGTAGTCAAACTCTTCAAGTCCACGGATGAAGTCGGGGTTACGAAAAGGAGGCTCGAAGACGATTTCGCCTTCGAGCTCTTCTACCAGTCCGCTTTGGCGTGGAATGCCAAACTTGCTCCTCAACGGAGAGTGGAACTGGGCAATGGGTTGGATAATTGTTTCCGTGGCTTTATTTCTTTTCGGCCTTGGCGTCCTTCTTCTCCTCATCCTTCTTGGCAGGAGCAGCCTTGTATGACTTGTTCAAGCCGGCCACCACTTCCTTCGTGATATCGTATGCACCGTCGGCATAAAGGATATTGTCACCCTGCTTGCTGAAGATGATGGAGTATTTCTTATCCTTGTTGTATTCAGCCAGATAAGCCTGGATGTTCTTGCGGAGTTCCTCGTTGAACTTCTCGGTTTCGTTCTGGAAATCAGCTGTCAGACGCTGATTGAGTACCTGCAGGTCATTGTTCTGCTTCTGGAGTCCGGCCTGTACGGCTTCAGCCTGCTGCTGGGTGTACTTGTTGGCCTGTATGTCCTGCTGGAACTTCACGGCAGCATTCTGGAGAGCCTGCTGCTTCTGGGCGAGTGTGCTCTGGATGTTGTTGCCTTTCTTCTCAAGCTCCTTGCTCTTTTCCTTGCAGAAAGTGTACTGCGTCATGATGGAATCTACCTCAACGAAAGCAATCTTGAGTTCTGTGGGTGCATTCTGACTGGCCGGCTTTTCGTCAACCTTGGGTGCCTGTTTGTTGCATGATGCCATCATAACGGCACAGAGTGCAACGATAAATGTCTTTTTCATTTTCTTATAATGTTTTGATTCTTAATAGGCTTTGTCTGCTTCCCTTGCCTCACGGTCCTGATCGAGCACGCAATGGATGCCCTGCTGGCGCAACGCTTCATTATCGTGAATATGTTGTGAGGAGAACTTTCCGTTCTTCTTGAAAATCACCTTCACACTCAATAATGCTATGCAAATAGCAATTATTAACACGGTTATGGCAAGAGTTTTCAGCATTTTTATTATCTTTGCATGCATTTGTAATGCAAAATCGAGTGCAAAGATACGGAATATCCCTTGAATTTCAAAATAAAATTACATTAATAATGAATAAAAGTGATTTAAAACCCGCTCGTGTTTTCGAGCAATTCGCCAAAATTAACCAGATTCCCCGTCCTTCGAAGCACGAGGAAAAGATGATTGAGTACTTGAAAGAATTCGGCAGAAGCCGTGGATTGGAGACCAAGGTGGACGAAACCGGCAACGTGCTGATCCGCAAACCGGCCACCAAGGGCTATGAGAACCTGGAGACGGTGATCCTGCAGAGTCACATGGATATGGTGTGCGACAAACTCGTGGATCATGAGATTGACTTCCTGAACGACCCCATCGAGACTTACATTGACGGTGAGTGGATGAAGGCCAAGGGAACCACGCTCGGAGCCGACGATGGTATCGGCGATGCCATCGAAATGGCAATCCTTGACTCTGACGATATTGAGCACGGCCCCATTGAGTGTGTCTTCACCCGTGACGAAGAGACTGGACTGACCGGTGCTTTCGGCATGAAAGGCGACTTCATGAACGGCCGCTATCTGATCAACCTCGACTCTGAGGATGAAGGCCAGATATTCGTTTCGTGTGCCGGTGGCATCACTACGGAGGGTATCTTCCATTACACCAAGGAAGAGGCTCCCGCAGACTACTTCTTCCTGAAGATTGCGCTGAAAGGTCTGGTGGGCGGTCATTCTGGCGACGATATCAACAAAAAACGCGCCAATGCCATCAAGCTGCTGGCCCGCTTCATCTATGCCCAGATGCAGAAGACCGACGTGCGCCTGGCTTGTTTCAACTCCGGCAAGATGCACAACGCCATTCCTCGCGACGGCCAGCTCATCATAGCCGTACCCAATGCCATGAAGGAGAACGTGAGAGCCGACTGGAATGTGTTTGCCACAGAGGCCGCAGATGAGTTCCACGTGACGGATACCACGATGGAGTTCCTGATGGAAAGCGCCGAGCGAACCAAAGTGATGGACGACAAGACGGCCAAGAACCTCATCCGTTGTCTGCAGGCCATGCATAACGGTATTCTGACGATGTGCCAGGATGAGGAAATAGCATGGCTTGTGGAGACTTCGAGCAATGTGGCCAGCGTGGAAACCACGGATGGCGAGGTGAAGGTTGTGGCATCACAGCGCAGTAACGTGATGAGCAACCTCCGCAACATGGCAGCAACGATCAAGGCCGTGTTTGAACTGGCCGGTGCGGAAGTGAACCAGGGCGACGGCTATCCCGCATGGAAGATGAATGCCAACAGCCAACTGACCAAGATCACCGTTGAAGCCTACCGCAAACTCTTCAACAAGGAGCCAAAGGTGCTCGGCATTCATGCAGGACTGGAATGCGGACTCTTCTCCGAGAAATATCCTCACATGGACATGGTGAGCTTCGGGCCCACGCTCCGCGGCGTGCATTCACCCGACGAGCGCCTGCTCATCCCCACGGTCCAGATGGTGTGGGATCATCTGCTCGAAATCCTGAAGAACATACCTGCAAAGAAATGAGAAAGGTATTATATATAATAATGTGTAGCCTTGTGCTGATGGCCTGTGGCAATCGGCGCAAGGCCACCAACACCGTAGATGAATTCCTCAAAGCGAATCTGGTCAATGCAGAATATGAGACGGAGTTTATCTCGATGGACAGCACGTACAAGGTGAAAGACAGCGTGCTCGTTGCCCTTCAGCAACAGGCTCCACAAGACAAAGCCTTCAAGAAAGGCATTAAATGGGAAAAACCGGTGCCCGGAAAATTCATCTATATGCGGATGAAGGTGATACAACAGGAGGATACCCTCGTGCGCACCTTCTATCTGGATCCAGAAATGACCAAGGTGCTGGCTTTCAAGCAGAACTAAAAAACGTCCCCGCTTTATACGTATCACTACGTTATTGCGGGGACTGTTACCTAAAAAAACCTACCTATCGAATATATAGGGTTATGTTATGCCAGCATGCGTTTCATGTACTGGCGAATTTCCTTGCGAGCGCTTCCCAGGCGGTTTTCCACGCTCTTATAAGTCAGATGAAGCGTCTCGGAAATCTCCGAAACTTTCTTTCCTTCATATACATTCATACGATAAATGGTGCGCTGATGATCAGTCAGGCGGGCTATGCCGCGCTCCAGGATCTCCGTAATCTCGGCCGCACTATACACCGAAGCCACGTCGAGATCATCACTCGCCCCGAGCTGCACGATGAAATGCTCATATTCCTCTACCGACCTACGATGGCGCCAGTAGTCAATGAGCAGATTGCGGGCAGTGGTATATACAAGACACGGAAGCGTGATGGGAGTAATCATCTTATCCGTACGCAAAAGCCTCATAAAGACATTCTGAACAATGTCTTCAGCACCCTCGGCATACATCATCCGCTTAGACACAAAGCCAAGCACCTCGTCATAATGATGCGAGTAATAATCAGCAATCATACTGAACTTTTTCTCTTGCGTTTCCATGTCCGGTCAAACTGTCCTGATTTTCTTCGCAAAGATAGTGAAAATTTCGTTTTGTTTCAAATAAAAAGATAAGAAAAATCAGACTTTGAAATAAATTAATACCTTTTTGACATTATTTGATACGTAGCGTAAACTCATTTTGAAAGTATATATGCCATTTCTCGCTTTGGCACGGAATTTGCAAGAGTGTAAGGCAGAAACTTAATTACATTCAAAATTATGCAAAAAGGTAATATCGGGGTTACGACAGAGAACATCTTCCCCGTCATCAAAAAATTTCTCTATTCTGACCATGAGATTTTCCTCCGTGAAATGGTGAGCAATGCCGTTGATGCCACCCAGAAGTTGAAGACGCTGAAAGAAAAAGGCGATTTCAACGGAGAATTGGGCGACCTGACCGTGCATGTTTCGCTCGATGCCGACAAGGGCACACTGACCATCAGCGACCGCGGTATCGGAATGACCGCAGAGGAAATTGACAAATACATTAACCAGATTGCTTTCTCAGGCGTTACTGACTTCCTTGACAAGTATAAGGACACGGCCAACGCCATCATCGGCCACTTCGGACTGGGTTTCTATTCTTCGTTCATGGTGTCGAAGAAGGTGGAAATCGTGACAAAGAGTTATCGTGAGGGTGAGAAAGCCGTGAAATGGAGCTGCGACGGTAGTCCTGAATTCACGATTGAAGAGGTGGAGAAAGCCGATCGCGGTTCGGATATCATCCTTTATATCGACGATGATTGCAAGGAATTCCTTGAGAAGTCCACCATTGAGCGACTGCTCAACAAGTATTGCAAGTTCCTGCCGGTTTCGGTAGCTTTCGGCAAGAAGACCGAATGGAAGGACGGCAAGCAGGTGGATACCGAGGAAGACAATATTATAAATAATGTGGAGCCGCTCTGGACAAAGACTCCTTCAACGCTGAAGGACGAGGACTACAAAAGTTTCTACCGCACACTCTACCCCATGCAGGACGAGCCCCTGTTCTGGATCCACCTGAATGTAGATTATCCGTTCAATCTGACGGGTATTCTCTATTTCCCACGTATCAAGCAAAACATTGACATTCAGCGCAATAAGATTCAGCTCTATTGCAACCAGGTGTTCGTAACGGATCAGGTGGAAGGCATCGTGCCGGAGTTCCTGACCCTGCTTCATGGCGTGATTGACTCACCCGATATTCCGTTGAATGTAAGCCGCTCGTATCTCCAGAGCGACCGTGACGTAAAGAAGATATCCACCTATATCACCAAGAAAGTTGCCGACCGGCTGAGTTCTCTCTTCAAGGAGAATCGCAAGGATTTCGAGGAGAAATGGGACGACCTGAAGCTCTTCATCCATTACGGCATGCTTTCACAGGAAGATTTCTACGACCGAGCCAAGGATTTTGCACTGCTGAAGAATGTAGATGGCAAATACTTCACCTACGAGGAATACAAGACACTCATCAAGGATAACCAGACCGACAAGGACGGCAACCTGATCTATCTCTATGCCAACGATAAGGAAGCTGAATACTCCTTTATTGAAGGAGCAAAGGCCAAAGGCTATTCCGTGCTGATGATGGACGGACAACTTGACACACCGATGGTGGGAATGCTGGAGCAGAAGTTCGAAAAGAGCCGTTTCACGCGTGTGGACGGTGACATCATCGACCGTCTCATCGTGAAGGAAGATGCACCGAAGAACTCACTCGGCAAAGATGAGAGTGACAATCTGTCAGAGGCTTTCCGCTCGCAGATGCCCAAGATGGAGAAGGCAGAATTCTATGTGGAGGTGGAGAGTCTTGGCGAACAGGCTCAGCCCATTGTTATCACGCAGAGTGAATACATGCGCCGCATGAAGGACATGAGCCGCTATCAGCAGGGCATGGGATTCTATTCGCAGATGCCCGATGCCTACAACCTGGTGCTCAATGCCGATCATCCGCTCATCAAGAAGGTTCTTGCCGATGAAACCGCCAAAACCGAGGAAGCCCTGAAGCCAGTCCTTGCTGAAATCAAGGGACAGGAAGCCCGCCTGGCCATTCTCCGTCAGGAGCAGAACAAGAAGAAGCCAGAGGAAGTGACCCAGGACGAGAAAGACGACCTGAGCAACACGCAGAAGGCTATCGATGAGCAGCAGAACCAGAAGAAGAAGATTATTGCCGAGGCCGCCAAGGACAACAAGATTGTTCACCAACTGATTGACCTTGCCCTCCTGCAGAACGGTATGCTTCGCGGTGAAGCACTCGACAAATTCCTCAAACGAAGCGTGGAACTGATAGGATAAATCCTTTTGAAGGATGCTAAAAAAGAAAGCCGCTTTCACGATGGAAACGGCTTTCTTTGTGTTTTTACCTATTGGAGAAGTGAAGAGAGTTATCTTTTCCCGCCTCTTCTGAATCTGTTCATGCTGAATATCTGCCGATGGAACTTTTCCTCCGCGCGCAGGACATCATAGACTTTGGAGGCCGGAAGAATCTTCATGAACTTCTTATGATACTGCAACTGTATCTCTTTCAACTGGAGTTCACAGTCATCACTCTTCTGAATAGCCTCACGGCAACCGGCTTCATCCGTAGGCTTGATGTGACGGAGGCGGCGTTGCTGGTCAAACAAAATACGCTGCTTCTTCTGCATTTCCCGATAAACTGGGAAGAAAGCCTCTGCCTCCTTGGGCGAGAGCGCGGCTTCAGTCGTGATGAATTGCTCCATATCAGCCTGAAACTGCTTGGGGTCAAACTTCGGCATCTTGCCGAATTGAGCTGATGCCTGCGTCAGGCTCATGAGCGATATAAATAATAAGAGAATCTTTTTCATCAGAAATCAGCTAAATAAGTGTAAATGTCATCATTGTCAATCATCACATAGTCGGCAGCCTGCTCCATAGTGATCTCCGTAGCAGGAGCATTCGAACCGGAATAGGCAGTGGTCTGCTCGGTATTTTGTCCGAAGAAGAACAGAGCCCAGCCGCCGATTATCGCACAAATACTGGCTGCTGCCACGTAGGGACGCCAGCGTAGCCATCCTGACGGTTTCATCTCGATAACTTTTGCTTCCTGCTCGGGCAGCATCTGCATCATGCGGGCAGCAAAATCATCGAAATATCCTTCAGGCACCTTGAAAGGCGCTTGTGTGCCATAGGCCTGTTTAAGATCATTCTCTTCTTTCATAATGATTTCTTTGATAGTTAGACGTTTAGGATTTGGAAAAGTTTAAAAGATAGTCATGAATTTTTTTCACCGCTATGTGATATGAGGCTTTCAGCGCACCTTCCGAGGTTTTCAGCAAGATGCTCATCTCTGAATATTTCATATTGTCATAGTAGCGTAGTGTGAACACAGTGCGCTGAACATCAGGCAGTTGCGCTATGGCTTCCTGCAGCAGGGCCTGCGCTTCATCACCATCGAAGAAGTTATCTGCCAGCAACCGGTTGGCCACAGAGATATCTTCGTCGGCACTCACTTTGGATTTCTGCTTTCTCAGGTGATCGAGCGATTCGTTTACGGCAATACGATAGAGCCATGTGGATAATTTTGACTTAGAGTGGAATTCGCCAAGCCCCTGCCATGCTTTGAGGAACGTATTCTGTAGCACGTCGTTGGCATCATCATGGTCTTGAACGATATTACGTATCTTCCAATATAGCATTTCGCTATACTGGCGTACAATCATCTCGAAGCCCTTGCGTTGCGTTTCGGGCTTGGACAACAGTCTTAATATCTCGTTCTCGTTCAAAGCAGGTATTTTTTCATTTCTTTCCAGATGGCGGCATCATAGCCATACACATCTTTATAATAATGCAGCTCGCCGTCGGCCGATGGATAGCAGGTGAAATGACCGATGAAAACGGGGATTTCTGGGTCAACGTTGACGCTGCCTATCAGCTTCTTGCGGTCAACCTTGGGTTTGTCATCCGGAGCATTGTCGTTAGGATTGAGGTCGGCCTCCATCGAATACTTAATTCTCTCTATCAAGTCCTCATCTTTCTTCTTCAGCAGGAAAATGGCCAGTTCCAAAGGTCTTTCCACACGCACGCACCCGTGGCTGACCGAGCGCTCGCTCTTCTGAAAGAACCAGGGCGTGTTCGTATAGTGCAGATAAACGCTATGGTTGTTATCGAAACGGAAGATGATGCGTCCAAGCGAATTGCCGGGTCCACCCTCTTGTACGATATATTGCTTGCCCTCCATGATACGCGAATAGGAACCGCGTTCAGGTGGCAGCTTACCCGCCTTCCGGTCGTAGATATACATGTTGTTGCGGCGCAGATAGCCCGTACGTCCGGCAATGCCCTTGGCAATGCTCTGGGGAACGAACCACTTCGGATTGAGATCCATCCGCTTGATGCTGGAATGGATAAGGGGCGTGCGGGTCTTGAGTTTGCCACATCCCACCTTCATCGTCAGCACCGAATCCTCCCCGTAGGCATAGAGGCGGTAGGAAGGTATGTTCACGAACACGTATTTCGAATGTTTCTCGGGCGAATCCTCCGTTTGCCAGCGGCATTGCTCGATGCTGCATATCACCTTGCGCCGCTCTTCGCCCTGGGGCTTCTTGGTGTTCAGATAGTCCACCAGCCGACGGTACATCTTGCCCGTAGGCTGGATTTCGCGAAGGAAAAAGTCCACACTATCGTGCTGAATCTTGTGATAGGCCTGCGTGTAGAAAGCCTCGTTGGGATGGCTCATTTTCACGTCGAACACATGGTAATACGTGACGTGGGTGGAATCCGAGTCTTTCACGGCACAATGGTTGAGCGTGTAGGCAGGATTCACATAGCCGAAATGCTGACAAGAGGAATAGCGCAGGTAGGCCCTGGTGAGGTTGTATTCCAGCCTTGCCATCACCCGATTGATGTCTTCCTCTTCCGAGAGGTCAAGCATGCGGAGCCTGGCGAGGTCGGACTTCATCTTCTCCAGTCGGTAGATGGCAGGGTCGATGCCAGTCTCACCCACTCTTTCAAGCCAGTAGAGCAGCGAGTCGGCCCTATGGTCAATGCCGTGACGGTCAATCCAGAGGAAGGGACGCTCCCTACGGTAGTAATTACGGACTTCCCTATCAGCAATGAGCCGCCCCGTATCGGCCTTCAGTATCTGTGAGAGATGTTTGCGTATCGTATGTGAGTTGATAGCAAAAGAAGGCGTTTCCATCGCTGAAAACGCTTCTACGGTCAAGTCTTTATTTGAATAGGTACCCTTTTCGTCGCAAGCCATCAGGATAAAGGCTGCCGAAAAGAATGCCATCCAGAGAATCCTGCGCATTATTTCACGGTGATGCGTCGTGCGGTGTTACCTACTTTTACGATATAGATTCCTTTCGGAAGATTGAGTTCGTACTGGCGGTCTGGGCCTTCCACCTTGAAGGTCTTGATACACTTGCCAGCCACGTTGTAGATATAGACCACGCCGCCATTGGCATTCACGATGTGAAGCGTGTTGTTGGTGGTTTGCGAAATCACCGTGGCCTGAGCGTCCTGATCGATGATTTCGATAGCCGCCATACTCATGGCAGGCAAGCCAGCCAACATAGCCAGCGAGAGGGTTATTTTAAGGAAAAATTTCTTCATACGCGCATATATTTGGTGCAAATTTAAGTATTTTACTTGAAACTTCCAAATATTTAGCCCATAATTTTGTCAAAGTGACGGAAATCAGACGTTGAAAATGTCATTTTCGTTGGTGAGATACGACTCTGGGAATATCTCGCGGGCTTCGTTTAGAAATGCGTTTTCATCTGGATAGCGCGAACTGTAGTGGCCCAGCAGCAGTTTCTTCACGCCTGCCTCCCGTGCCACCGTGGCCGCATCGGCTGCCGTGCTGTGCCAGTAGGCTTCGGCCCGCTGCTTGCTGTCAAGGCAATAGGTGCTCTCGTGATACAGCAGGTCAACACCTGCAACGATCTCATGGAGCGTGGGCACATATCGGGTATCTGAGCAATAGGCATAAGCGCGGGGCGGATCAGGAGGCGTAGTCAGTTGTTCGTGGGTGAAGGTGCGGCCGTCTGGAGTTGTCCACCCTGCCCCATTCTTGATGTTGTTGATTTGCGAGACTGGTATCTCCAGATAGTCAATCATATCGCGCCGGATATGCGGCAAAGTAGGTTTTTCACGGAAGAGGAAACCGCACGTGGGCAGCCGGTGCTGCAAGGGGATGGTTGACACCGTGAGCGAGCGGTCTTCATAGACGACGGCGTTCTGCTTCGTGTCAATGGCATGGAAAGTGACCTCGAAACTGAGGTGCTGGCAGAAGAGGTCTATCTGCGACTGCAGCATCGGCCCGAGCGCCTCAGGGGCATATACCTGGAGCGGAGCCTTGCGCCCCTGAAGTCCGAAGGTGCTGATCATTCCTATCAGCCCGAAGCAATGGTCGCCATGAATATGGGATATGAAGACGGCCTGAATCTTATTGAAATTGATTCGCGAACGGCGTATCTGCAACTGGGTGCCTTCACCGCAGTCCACCATGAACTGCTTGTCGCGCAACTCCACCACCTGCGAGGAAGCCATGTGATGAAGGGTGGGCAATGCACTTCCGCACCCTAAGATATGTACCCTGAACTGCTCCACTTGGCCCTACTTCATCCGTTTGTAGGCAAAGATGCCAGCCTTGTTTTCCAGATACAGGGAATCGGCTCCCAATTCATAGATATCGAAGGTGTCAGCCGAGAGCACCAGATGACCGTTGAAGATCTTCCATTCGGTCAGGGGATGGGGCTCTACCACGGTGCTGACCACCACTCCGCCTTCCTGCAGTTCGAAAGTCTTGTCGAGAGCCGTCCATTTGCCCATCAGCGTGGTGAGGTTGATCACGAGCGAGGCCTTGTCCCATTCATCTTCCTCGCCGCCTTTCTGGATGATGACAGCCAGCCGATCGCCCACCGAGAGTCCACCCCTCACGCAGGGTATCGAGTCGTCGCCCATTCCCATCAGCAGCGTGTCTCCGTTGTTGGTGATGAGTTCCAGGGAGTGCATGGCCGTGCCTTCTCCGCAAACGCCATAGACGGTAGTGTCAGCCATTTCCAGGCTATCTTCTCCAACGCCACTCAATACTTCAGGAGCGGGTTTCTTCTGCTCCTTACAACCGCTGATGCCTATCACCAGCAGGGCTGCAAATATATAAATCAGTCTCTTCATATCTTTGATTCTTTTTCCAATTCCTTTGCTTCATTCCAAAGTTTATCCATTTCGCCTAACGTCATTTCCGTCAGCGGCTTACCTGCCTTGATGGAATGTTGCTCTATATAATTGAAACGTCGAATAAACTTCTGGTTGGTATATTCCAGCGCATTGTCGGGATTCAGCTTGTAGAGCCTTGAAGCGTTGATCACGGAGAAGAGGAAATCGCCCAGTTCCTTCGTGGCCTTCTCCTTGTCTTCCCGTTTCAGTTCAGCCTCCAGTTCGCCAAGTTCCTCGCGTACCTTTGCCCAAACGTCCTGACGGTCTTCCCAGTCGAACCCCACGTTGCGCGCCTTTTCCTGGATGCGATAGGCTTTGATGATCGTGGGCAGCGCATCGGGCACTCCGCTGAGCACGCTCTTGTTGCCATCCTTCTCGCGCATCTTGATCTGCTCCCAGTTTTCGAGCACCTGCTTGGATGAGAGTTCCTCGCCCTCAGCGGCTTGCGCCAGGTGTGAATGCTTCAGGCTCTCTGCCTCGCCATAGACGTGCGGGTGGCGGAAGATCAGTTTGTCAGCCTCTTTGTTGCAGACGTCGGCAATGTCAAAATCGCCGGTTTCTTCGCCTATTTTGGCATAAAACATCACGTGCATGATCACGTCGCCCAGTTCCTTGCAGATATTCTTCTTATCGTCTTTCAGGAGGGCATCGCACAGTTCGAACGTCTCTTCGATCGTGTTCGGCCGCAGGCTCTCGTTGGTCTGTTTCCTGTCCCAGGGACATTCCTTGCGCAGCCGGTCGAGCACATCGAGCAGCCTTCCGAAGGCTTCCAGTTTCTCTTCTCTTGTATGCATACTGTCTATTCAGTTTCGAAATTACTTTGCAAAGATACGACATTAATTTGAATCCGCCAAAAAACTGCACATGATAAGCTGTAAAATTCTGTTAACAAAAACATCTGATATTGTTAAAAGGAATTACGATATGGTTTCGCAGCAGGAAATCATATTTTTGCGCTTCGGATGTCATATTCCTGGATAAGTTTGCACGATGAAATTCATCACATACTTTTTTGCGGTTTCGATGTTCAGGATTGTTACGCTGTTACGGTGTTACAGTTCTCGAAAGAGTCATTCAAAACCAAAATTTATTTCTATATTTATATATATTTATAAATATATATAAATATAGTTCTATTATCTTAATTACCCACAATCGTTTTTGGAACTGTAACGCTGTAACGCTGTAACTCATTCCTTATTCAGCACAAGAACCTGTTCGGTGGAATCCTTAATCCTGAACCGATCATCCATTCGTTCGCCAACCAGCCAGAGGATGCGGTCGCGGCTGTCGGTGACGACCAACTGGCGGCGTTTTTCGAGCAATGAGCGTTTCTGGTCAGTAAGGTAATCGCTAACCAGCTTACTACCTTTCATGCCAAACGGACGGAAACGGTCACCATCGCGTAACCGCCTAATTGTCAACGGAAAACTAACCTCTGCTTCATCCAATGCAACAACATGCTTTTCGCGAGGAATCTGGAAAGAATCCTCTCGATGAAACCGCTCAATTTTGAGCTTTGCATGCTCCCCTATCCGATAGATGCCCTCCTCGGGAATCTTCAACTCCCGAAAGGGAATTTTCTCCAATTCCTCAATGAGCAGACAGCCACGATCGAACACCAGCGTGTGGGTTTCGGAGCAAAACTCCGTTCCTGTAGGAGCATCCAAACGGGCAAAAATCTGCTTGATTTGGGGAGAAACGAAGCCAAAACGGCTCAAAATACGGTACAAGACATACTCATTTTCTATCTTTTCGATAGGAATTGAGAGAGTGGTAGAGGCTTCTGGGAAAACATTTTCGCCGATCAATCCGCGAATATCATCCTCTACTTTCCTTTCGAGGTATTCATCCGCAAATGCCACATTTTCAGCGGTTTCAACGATATTTTCGGAGGCTTTGGGATTCATCTCGCGAAGCATGGGGAGCACCCGAAGACGCATTTTGTTGCGCATCACATCATCTACGAGATTTGTACTGTCGGTTACGTATTTCTGCCCGATTCCGTTCAAAAAATCCTCAATTTCATCGCGAGAGACGCACAAAAGAGGACGAAAAACATGCAGAACCTGACTGTCTGACGGGCTTACAGATACATTATTAGAAACGAAATTGAAGTCCTGACGAGGACGAATGCCCGACAAGCCCTTCAGCCCCGTGCCGCGGATCAGATTCATCAGCACCGTTTCAGCCACATCATCCTGATGATGGGCCACGCAGATGCCATCCATCTGCAGGTCTTGGCAGAGCTGGAAGAAATGGCGGTAGCGCAACTGGCGAGCAGCCATCTCGATGCTGACCTTGTGAAGCTGGGCGTACTCCCGCGTTTCGAAATGTACGAGATGGAGCGGAACCTGCTGTTCGTCGCAGAGATTCCGGCAGAAAAGTTCATCCCTGTCAGACTCTTCTCCACGTAGGTGAAAGTTGCAATGAATTGCTTCAACGGAATAGCCTAACTGCTTCAGGACGAGCAACAAACAAACACTATCGGCACCACCGCTCAACGCCACGAGATAACGGCCCTCAGGACGGAGCAAACGGTGCTGGCGAATGAATGAAGCAACCTTCTTATTCAACATAAAGCACAAGGCCTTTCAGGTACTCTCCCTCGGGATGGTAGATATTGACGGGATGGTCGGCCGGCTGGTGAAGCTGATGCAGAATGCGCACCTTGCGCTTGCTCTGGGCAGCAGCCGTGAACACGGCGTTGCGGAAATTGTCCTTTGTCACCACCTGCGAACAGCTAAACGTGAACAGGATGCCGCCCGGCTGAATCTTCTCCAGAGCCGCCCTGTTGAGTCGGGTATAGCCCTTCAGGGCATTGTGGAGCGCTCCGCGATGCTTGGCAAAGGCAGGCGGGTCGAGAATGATGAGATCATACTGATTGCCAGCCCGTTCAAGGAATTTGAAGGCGTCTTCACAGAAAGCCTCGTGGCGCGAATCACCCGGGAAATTGAGTTCCACGTTGGCCCGTGTCAGTTCGATAGCCTTGCCTGAAGAATCCACGGAATGCACCAGTTCGGCTCCTCCGCGCATGGCATAGAAGGAGAAGCCACCCGTATAGCAGAACATATTGAGCACCCGTTTGCCACGAGCATATTTTTCCAGCAGGGAGCGGTTCTCGCGTTGGTCAACGAAGAAACCGGTCTTCTGCCCACGCAGCCAATCCACGTGGAACCGGAGGCCGTTCTCCAAGGCTGTGTTGTCGTCGGAACCGCCAATGATGAAGCCGTTCTCCTGACCAAGTTCGGCCTTGAAGGGCAGCGTGGTCTCGCTCTTGTAGAACACGTTCACGATGCGGTCTCCCATCACTTTCACCAAGGCAGCGGCAATCTCTTTGCGGCAGACGTGAATGCCCACGCTATGAGCCTGCATGACGGCTGTCTGGCCGTAGCAGTCGATCACCAGCCCGGGCAGGTTGTCGCCCTCGCCATGAACAAGCCGGTAGGTGTTGTTCAGAGGGTTGTCGGCTATACCGATAGAGATACGCATGCGGAGGGCAGATGCCAGGCGGCTCTCCCAGAACGCTTCGTCTATCTCAATATCCCGAAACGAAAGCACACGCACGGCAATGGATCCAATCTGATAGTGGCCTACGGCGATGAAACCGCCGTTTTCTGCCAGCACACGCACGAAATCGCCTTCCCCGATGCCTTCATCCATCCTGAGGATGGCCCCCGAGAACACCCAGGGATGAAAGCGGAGCAGGCTCTCTTCCTTTCCTTTCTTTAGATATATTGACTTGTACATAGGTCTTGTGTATGAGGTTGTTGTTTATTCGGTACGAATATCAGGCAATAGCCGCTTCCGCTTCTTCCACCAGTTCGTAGTCCTGTGTCTGCTCCAGCCGCATCAGTTCCTCGTAGAGCCGAATGCAGGCCCAGGCATCTGTGGCGGCATATATTTTCTGCTTTTCCTGAAGCACATCGTTCTCCCAGTTGCTAAGTTGCTGCGACTTTGAAATGCGCTGGCCGAAAAAGTTGGCATAAAGTTTCTGCAACGAGCGGTCTTCCACACCGATCTCCCCCACATGCTTCTGAAGGTCGATGAAATTGCCCGGAGTAAACTCAGCACGCTTGTGGAGCTGCAGGATGTCATCATGCCACGACAATCCCACCTTGGGCACTTTCACATCTTCGAGCAGGCGGACGATAGCGGGAGCCATGCCGAGATAGTTGAGCCGGAAGAGGAAACAGGTGTCGTGGGTGGAAACCTGGAGGAGCGCCACTTTATGAATCTGCCCCTTCTTGAAAGAGGGACGGGTCTCCGTATCCACACCGAGTATGGGCTGGGTCAATAGGTAGTCAACGGCCTTCTCGGCCTCGCCAGCAGAGATCACCACCACGATTCTGCCTTCAAAATGCACAACGGGGAGGGCGGTGATGCGTTTCTTGTCAAACTTCTTAAAAATAGTCTTCATATAAAAATCGGTGCAAAATTAGCAAAAAATTGCGATTTTATGGTGTTTTCTAAGAAAAATCTGCTACTTTTGCATCAAATTTTAAACCACATTAAAAGGAATGGCAAAGAAAAAGCAGACGAAGCAGCCCAAACCGGCGAAATCTTTTTCGGAGGCAATAGGCATCAAGAATATATTTCAGAACGATATCTTCAACGGAATCTTCGGGTTCTCGTTGTTTATCATCGCGATTTACATGATACTGGCATTTGTCAGTTATTTCACCACGGGACAGGCCGACCAAAGCCTCGTGCTGGACTTGAAACCCGGTGAATGGATGAACACACAGCGCGAGTTTCAGAACACATGCGGCTCTACGGGAGCACTACTCTCCTACTTCTTCATCTCGCGGTGCTTCGGATTTGCCGCCTTCATCATTCCGGTACTGCTGGCCATCTTCGGGCTTCGCATTTCGAAAGCCTACACGAAAATCAATCTCTTCAAGTGGTTTCTCTCGCTGGTTGTCATCATGCTATGGTGCTCGGTGACGTTTGCCAAGTTCCTCACACCTATCCTCGGCGACCAAGTCTATAACCCCGGCGGCGACCACGGCGCTTTCGTATGCCAGTGGCTGGAGAATGTGATTGGAGCGCCAGGCCTGATGGCCGTCTTGGGCATCGTGGCCATCATCTTCCTGACCTATATCAGCAACGAGACCATCAACGTGATACGCAAACTGCTCAATCCCGTGAGCATCATAACCGACCGCGTGAAATTCCGCATCACCAACACGAGTGAGGACCATGAACCCGAGCCGGCATTGGCTCCTGCCTTCGAAGATCCCACACCGAGCCAGACGATTGACCTGACGGACAAAGACGACACCCCCGAAATCGAGATTGTCGATGAAACCGATGATAAAATAGAGAAGGAAAAAGATAAAAAGACAGCCAAGGCCGATGAAACCGAGAAATTAGGTGACATGACCGTGACCGTGGCCGGAGAAGGCGAAAAGGCATCCGGCAAGAGTGTGCAGGGCGAAGAGGACCTCTCCACGCCTATCAATCCGAAGGAGCCTTTCCTGAAATATAAGTATCCCACGCTCGACCTGCTCAAGAAATACGATACCGACAACCGGCCGTATATCGACATGAAGGAGCAGACGGCCAACAAGAACCGCATCATCGAGGTGCTGAACTCCTTCGGGGTGAAGATTTCGAGTATCTCGGCCACCGTAGGCCCCACCATCACGCTCTACGAACTCACACCGGCCGAAGGCGTGCGTATCTCCAAGATCCGCAACCTGGAAGATGATATCGCCCTGAGCCTCTCGGCACTCGGCATCCGTATCATCGCACCTATCCCCGGCAAGGGCACCATCGGTATTGAAGTGCCTAATGCGAAGGCAAGCATCGTATCGATGGAAAGCATCCTGAACTCCAGAAAGTTCCAGGAAACCACGATGGAACTGCCGCTGGCACTCGGAAAGACGATTACCAACGACGTATTCATGGTGGATTTGGCCAAGATTCCGCATCTGCTTGTGGCTGGTGCTACCGGTCAGGGTAAATCCGTCGGTCTGAATGCCATCATCACCTCTTTGTTATATAAGAAGCACCCTAACGAGCTGAAATTCGTGCTCGTTGACCCCAAGAAGGTGGAATTCTCCATCTATGCCCCCATCGTGAACCACTTCATGGCGCAGATTCCCGATGATTCGGGCGACGAGGAGGCTATCATCACCGATGTGACCAAGGTGATCCGCACGCTCAACTCCCTCTGCAAACTGATGGACCACCGCTACGACCTGCTGAAGATGGCCGGTGCGCGCAACATCAAGGAATACAACCAGAAATTCGTGAACCGTCAGCTCCGCCTTACCGACGGTCATGACTTCATGCCCTATATCGTTGTCATTATCGATGAGTTCGGCGATTTGATCATGACGGCCGGCAAGGAGATTGAACTTCCCATCGCACGTATCGCCCAGCTGGCACGTGCCGTAGGTATCCACATGGTGATAGCCACCCAACGTCCTACCACGAAGATCATCACGGGTAACATCAAGGCCAACTTCCCCGGACGTATCGCCTTCAAGGTGTCTGCCCGCATCGACTCGATGACCATCCTTGACCGCACGGGAGCCAACCAGCTCATCGGACGTGGAGACATGCTCTATTCTGCCGGTAGCGATCCCGTACGTGTGCAATGTGCCTTCGTGGATACTCCCGAGGTGGAGCGCATTAATAAATATGTAGAGGCACAGCCCGGTCCCGTTGAGCCGCTCGAACTGCCAGAGCCTTCTACCGATGAAGGCGGTGCTTCCGGCGGTGCTTCAATCGACGCCCACAATCTGGATCCGCTGTTCGAAGAGGCAGCTCATGCCATCGTCGTCTCGCAACAGGGTTCTACCAGCATGGTGCAACGCCGCTTTGCCATTGGCTACAATCGTGCCGGAAGACTGATGGACCAGCTGGAGGAAGCAGGTATCGTGGGAGCCGCACAAGGCTCGAAGCCCCGCGAAGTGCTGATTACCGATATAGCAAGCCTCGACAGCCTGCTGGCATCGCTTCGCGGTTAAACCATCCCGTCGGGAAAACGTCAAAAGAACAGGATAATTTAAAAACAGAAAAGAAATGAAAAGAATCATCTTCACATTGATATGCGCGCTCGCGCTCACCAACGTCAGCGCTCAGACCGCCAAACAGATACTCGACAAGGCCGCATCCGTGGTGAATGCAAAGAAAGGTGCTACGGCCAATTTCGTGATGAGCGGCAAATACGGCAATGCCTCAGGTACGATTTCCATCAAAGGCAACAAATTCGTGGCCAACACCCCGCAAGCCAAGATGTGGTATGACGGGAAGACGCAATGGACCTATATGACTGCCACAGAGGAAGTGAATGTGTCAACTCCCACCGAAGCCCAGCAGCAGACGATGAATCCCTACCGATTCATCAACCTTTACAACATGGGCTACTCGATGACCAAGAAGGACGTGAAAAGCGGCTACGAAGTATATCTGAAAGCCACCAATCCCAAACGCACCATCACGGAGATGTATATCACCGTGAACAACCAGTTCGTGCCCACCAACGTAAAGATGAAAACCGCGAAAGGCTGGACCAACATCAATATCAGCAATTTCCGAAAGGCTTCCCTGCCCGACAAGGTGTTCCGCTTCAATGCGAAAGACTATCCTCAGGCAGAAGTCATCGACTTAAGATAGAGGCCCATGAAAGTAATCATCGCCATCGGTACGAATCTTAACCAGCACGACAATGCGCTCTCCGTGAGGGAGTATCTGGGGGGAATGTTCGGTTCTGACATCATTTTCACCCAGTTTATGAAGACGAAGCCCGTGGATGGCGGTGACGGCTACTACATCAATGCCCTTGCCGAAATCAGGACAAGCATGACGTATGAGGCCCTGAAACAATGGTTCAAGGACCTGGAGCATAACTGCGGACGCAATCAAGAGGATTCTGGCGAAGGATATATCCCCGTTGACATTGACATCCTGCAATACGGTGACAAACGGTTCAAGGAAGAGGATTGGAACCGCGACTACGTGAAAGCCTTATGGAAAGAACTGAAACAAAAAAGGAAATGAAACGGATCTTGTTTTTTATTTGTACGTTTTTTGCGGTTTCATCGGGTTATGCTCAGCAATTCGATGCCCTTTTCCGCGATTCCACGCTCCGCATCGACTATATCTTTGCCGGAAATGCCAAAGCCCAAAGCATCTATGTAGATAAGCTGAATATGATGGCAGGATGGTATGGCAAACACCGCAGGCTAGCCGAAGTTCCCGTGGAGGGCAACGGCCAGATCATCGTGCGCCGGCACCATTCGGAGGAAATCATCTACAAGAACTCATTCTCCACCCTCTTTCAGGAATGGCTTTCCTACCCGGAAGCCGAAACCGAACAGAAAAGTTTTGAGAACGTTTTTCTGATTCCCATGCCCAAAGACACCGTTGACGTGACCGTTGAGCTACGCAATAGCCGGAGGGAGGTGATGGCTTCGCTGACTCATACCGTGAACCCTCAGGATATCCTGATCCGCCATATTGGCAAATCACCGGTGGATTATGAAATTCTTCAACAACCGAAAGATACCTCCAACTGCATCCACATAGCCTACGTTGCAGAAGGTTATCAGGCAAGCGAAATGGATGTTTTCCTGAAAGATGCCCGCACGGCTATGGAAGCACTATTCCTCCACGAGCCGTTCAAGAAGTTGAAAGACCGCTTCCAAGTCATCGCGGTGAAATCGCCCTCGAAAGACTCTGGCACCAGTATTCCCGGCAAGGGTATTTGGAAGGAAACCGCCCTTGGAAGCCACTTCGATACTTTCTATAGCGACAGGTATTTAACGACACTAAATCTCAAGCTGTTACACGATTGGCTTGCAGGAACTCCCTACGAACATATCATTGTTTTGGTCAATACGGACAACTATGGCGGCGGAGGCATACTCAACAGCTACAACCTGAGCATGACTCACCATCCGTCGTTCAAGCCCGTTGTGGTTCATGAGTTCGGACATTCCTTTGCCGGACTTGCTGACGAATATGCCTACGAGCAGGAGCAGATTCCGATGTATCCGGCTGACATTGAGCCGTGGGAGCCCAACATTACAACGCTGAAAGATTTTGACAGTAAGTGGAAAGGCATGAAGGGTGCCGGACTCCATGAAGGTGCCGGCTATTCGCTGAAAGGCGTCTATCGCGCATATCCTGATTGCCGGATGCGCACCAACGAGCATCCTGAGTTTTGTCCGGTATGTCAGCAAGCTATCGAAAGGCTGATCAGATTCTATACGGAATAGTCCCATTTCATCGTGTTTCATAAATGAAAAAGTACGTTTTCATCGCACTCCTGCTGCTGACGGTTTTGCCCGTCGGTGCCCAACGCCGCCAGAAATCGGAGGATGTCGAACAATTGGGGCGTGCTATGGAGTATTTCGCCTCAGGAAAATATCATGAGGCGCTGCTGCTTTTTCAGAAGCTCGATGATGAATATGAACTGAATCCGCGCTTCAAAGCCTATCTGGGCGTGTGCCACTACTATGAGTGGAATTACGAGCAAGCTACGGCCTACCTGGATTCGGTCATCAACAAACTCGACGTCTATGCTCCGCATGAACGCAGTTTCTATTATTTTGCCGATGCCGAGAGCCATTTCAACCTGGGGCATTACCGCAAGTGCATCCCACTCTATGAGAAGCAGCTACAAGTGTGCTACGATAACGAGAAAGGCGATTCTTTCTATCGGATAGGCTTCAGCTATATGTTTCTGGAAGAATGGGAGAATGCGCTCGACAATTTCAGGAGTGCCCTCTCCTACTACCAGCGATACCGCAACACACCCGATCTGAAAGCCCGCATCACGCAGATCCGGAAAATGCTTCCAGGCATAGAAGAAGAGGTTAAAAAACGTGCCTCAGACAATTAACCTTCCTAAAAATAATAAAAAATCCGTAGATAACATAGTTATCTTTTCTTGGTGTGCAACTTTTTTTGTACTTTTGCCGTCAATATCAAAAAAAGGAAATGAAAAAAGTTATAATCCCCGCCACTTTAGTGGTACTCTTGCTGATTGTATATATGCTCATTCCGCGTGAGCACAACCTCATCGTGAAATGGGAAACGGTCAAAAAGGAATTGCCCGTTGCAACTCCCCAGATCAAGGTCTATATTGAAAATTCCGGCAGTATGGACGGCTACATGGGCGACGGCTCACAACTGAAAGATGCCGTTTACAGCTACGTGAGCAGCCTTGCCACTTACTCCAACGGCAAGCCACAGCTGAACTTCATCAATTCGCAAGTGATACCCTACGACGGTTCGCTGAAGAGTTTCATCAGCGACATGAATCCCGAAAGCTTCAAGAAAGCCGGTGGAAGCCGTGCCAACTCCGATATTGCCCAGATGATGGAAACGATGCTGGCAGCCCAAGGCAAGAATACCATCAGCGTGTTCGTGAGCGATTGCATCCTCGACGTGCCCGAGGGACAGGCCAACAATTTCTTCATCAACCGCCAGATTGACATCCGCAACGCCTTCACCAAATATCGCAACAAGCAGAAGAACCTTAGTGTGGAGATTTTCCGCCTGAAGTCCAATTTCAAGGGCATGTATTACTACAGCCTCGGAGGCGAGGAGCTCGAAGGCCTGAGCCGTCCCTATTATATGTTCGTAATCGGCGACCGCGATGTGCTGGCTTCCATCAACAAGCGCGTTCCTTTCAGCGAAGTGAAGCACGGCATCGCCAACTATTGTGCCTTTACCACGTATGAGGACGTGAGTTTCGATATGACCAACGAATTCGGCGTAGCCCGCAAGAATATGCTGGAATGCCGCTCCGACAAGAAAGGAAAATGCCACTTGAAGCTGAAGGCAAATCTGCTGACCACCCTTCAGGATGATGCCTACGTGATGAATCCCGAAAACTATCGCACGCAGAACGCCACGGTCAGCGTGGGAGCCGTGGAACGCATGGACGACACACAAAGCCCCTACACCCACGTGTTCACCATCGACCTCGACGGAAAGATGAATCCCTCAGGCGAACAACTCCGTTTGATTCAGCAGGAAATGCCCAACTGGCTTGAGGCCGTCAACGATGACACGGGCAAGAACGTGCGCAAGAATCTGGAAAAGACCACCGGTATCAAGTATATCATCGGCGGCATTGCAGATGCCTACAAGAACGACAAGTTGCTCACCAACATCAAGTTTAACATCGTAAAGAATTAATTTTTAGTAAGATATGGGAGAATTTTTCACTACCGTTTACTGCCTTTTCGACGACCTTTTCGGTTTGGAACTGGCAAGTTATCTGGCTGGCGAGGCTACTGAACGTCAGCAGGGAAATATGTTTCTGACGATCGGCCTGGTCATGCTCGGCATCTCGTTGCTCGTGGCCGTGTTGTTCTATTACGTCATCAATCATCCTAAGCTCAACAACTGGTGGGGATGGGGCATTTTCCTTGTCATCAACGGCTTGATCAACTATATGGTAGGCTGGCGCTGGGTGCTGAGCGACCTGCTCGACGGTATGATGGAAAAGATGGATCAGACCACCGGGCAGCTGACACCCCTCGGCATCATGGAGAACGATTGCATCAGCTTCGGCTTTGCCAATATGATCATCTCCATGATTGCATTCCTCATTATTTCCTATCTTATCAAATGGGGAAGCACCAACGTGCCTCGCGCTCCATTCTAAAATTGTTTGTCAAACATTAAATCCACAAGAAATTGTCTAAGTTATATGTTTTCGGAATCGGTGGCACGGGTTCAAGAGTGCTCCGTTCGCTGACTATGATGCTTGCCGCTGGTGTGAAAACCAGCCAAAGCGATGTTGTTCCCATCGTGATTGACCCCGATTCGGCCAATGCCGACTTAACGCGCACGGTGGCCTTGATGAATAAGTATGCTACCCTTAGGCAGCACCTCACATTTCCAGAGAATGGTCACGGCACATTCTTCAAGGCCAAGATAGACCAGATACTGCCTAACTATAACCTGCTCATCAAGGACACCGAGGACCGTCAGTTCCAGCAGTTCATCGAGCTGCCCGCCATGAACAAGCAGAACCAGGCCATGATGCGGATGCTGTTCTCCGAGAAGAACCTTGCGTCGAGCATGAACGTCGGCTTCAAGGGTAATCCCAATATCGGAAGCGTGGTGCTCAACCAGATTGTAAACTCCGAGGACTTCATCACTTTTGCCAACTCATTCGAAAAGGGCGACAAAATATTCATCGTGTCAAGTATCTTCGGCGGAACAGGAGCCAGCGGATTCCCCCTTCTCCTGAAAACCCTTCGCACGGGCGACACCTTCCCCAACAACGACCTGATCAACAAGGCCGAGATCGGAGCCGTCACCATCCTGCCCTATTTCAAGCTCGAGCAGAGCGAGGACAGCGAGATCGACTCCTCCACGTTCATCTCCAAGGCTAAATCGGCATTGGCCTACTACGAGAACAACATCTCGAAAAACAACCAGATCAATGCCCTTTATTTCCTGGCCGACAACATGTCGAACACCTATGCCAACCACGAAGGAGGCACCCAGCAGCGTAATTCGGCCCATCTCATTGAGTTCCTGGCCGCATCGGCTGCCTTCGACTTTGCCAACAAGCACCATGAAGGACCGACCGTCAACAAGGAACTGGGCCTGAAAGAAAATCACCGAACCATCCACATGGATTCCTTCTATGATGAACTTACGGCCATGCTCCGCATGCCGCTCACTCAGTTCATGATGGTTTCCAATTGTCTGCACGACAAGTTCGACTTCGTGAGCAAGAAAAACCTTGCTGCCAACAACGGCAACTTCGACGAAGCCTTCTATAATGCCCCCTTCATGCAGAACCTCAGGTCGTTCCTCGATGAATACCGCCTGTGGCTCTCTGAGATGAAGGACAACAAGCGCTCGCTCGACCTCTTCAATTTTGATTGTGGCGACGAGCCTTTCAATGTTGTCGTAGGCCAGAAGCCCAAATCCCTCTTCACGATGCTTTCCAACTACAACCTCTTCTACGACCGCCTGAACAATGCCGTCAAGAAGGCCAAGGGCGACAAGGAAAGCCGTTGGCTCGAAATGTATAGCATGGCCACGTCACAGCTGGCTAAAGAGAAGTTTGGATTTTGAATAACGAAGCAAAACAGATAAACCATGTCAAAGATATTCCGTCTATACACCGAAGGAGCCTCCACCTTTACCGATTGGAACGAGAGTCCTACCTTCCCCTACAATAGCAACAACCGCGACAACATCGATGATCCTGACGGAGCATCAGCCAGAAACGAGATTACGAGCATCCCTTCACCCTTTGCCCGTATCGACCTGGTGAAGAATGCCTTCAAGATGGTGACCACTCCCCACAAGAAGACCCACGAGACCGATCTCGACGGCACCACCATCTTCCACAAGATGGTCAGCGATGCACTCGACGTGGGCGAGATATTCTTCAATATCGATAAGTTCAAGAACAAGATAGAGATCATACCCTGGGACTCTGCCCTCATGATCGAACAGCTCAAGCAGAGCGATATGGACGGCCACCGCTATCTCGGCGATGCCCTTGAAAAGTATCTCCAGAGCGATGCACAGGCCTATAACTTCGGTGACCTCCACAACGTATATCTGCTCAACTTCCTGCAAGGACCCGACGAGCTGAACATCATCGGAGCCACATCCCCCGCCACGGTGTTCTTCTCGAATGCCAACAAGCTCGACTACGTGTCGCAGAGCCTGAACTTCGGACAGTCTTCGCCCTTCGACGACGACTACTATCCCCTCTACAAGCGCGATTCGGAATACATCAAGTTCTGGTTTATCCTCCGCAAGTCAATCCCCGACTTTGCCACACGCTTCCCCGAAGTGGAGGAATACCTGAAGCTGACCATGCGTGCCATTACCGACAACACGCTCAAGTCGCAACTGCGCTCAATCACCGAGTCCGACTCACGCCAGCTCTCAGAAATCGAAGTGCGCACCGACGGACAGAACAACACCGTTGAAGTGCTGGGCTATCCCCTGCTGAAGCGCTCTGTTGCCAACAACGGCAATGAGAGCGACTTCGTGATCGACACCAAGAAGGACGCCGACATCATCCCCCTCGTGCTTCCTATCGATTCGGGCAACCGCTACCGAGACATGCTCTACGTGACCGACACCTGGGGCAAGATCAACTCCGCCCCCTGCGTGGTTGAAGAGCAAGACCTCACCAAGCGCGAGCTGCCCTTCGATGGCTCCATCCGTGCCTATATCACCATCGGCGACCTGATGCACGACAACATCGTGCGCGTACCTCATAAACTGAATCAGAAAGACTATTTCGACGGCAGCATTCAGCTGGGCGACGAAAAGATGAGCTATCTGCTGCCCCTGAAACCGCTCTTCTTCAAATACTTCGACGTCAGCGACCTCATGCAGCCCATGGCCGACGGCACCCCCATGTTTGAGATGGAGCGCCTCGCCGGCGGTTCGGTCAAGGTCACGCTCCGCATCCCCGTGAAGAGCCGTTCACGTAATAAATATGTGGAATACTCCCGCAATTTCTATGGCGAGAACGAAGCCGATCCCCACCACAACATCGGCGGCATGCGCGAATTCGACTTTGCAGGCTTCGTCATGCCCCTCATCCGATTCCGTCAGGAGCAGGATGCCCTCTACACCGTGAGTTGCATTTCCACCTATTCGCGCAGATATGCGCTTAAGTTCTTCAAGGGCGACCAGCAGATTGCCGATGTCGTGATGGACTGCCGCAACCAGAACCGTGCCGCCAACTACAAGGCAGAGAACTATACCGTTGCCAACAACAACTTCGACCATATCGAGGTGGAAGACGCAGAGGGAAACACCGGCGTCATCGTTCCCCTTTTCCGAGAGCAGCAGAGCGTCAACGCCTTCGACTTCTCCATCGACCTCGGCACCTCAAACACGCATATTGAATATCGCGTCAACAACGGGCCCACCTCGCAAGTGTTCTCCTACGAGCAGATCGGCAAGCCCTACAGCGAGTTCTTCACACCCTCCATGCTCCAGTTCAATGGCCGTCAGCTGCAGGATGACCTCCTGGCCGAGCAGTCCTTGATGGAACGCGATTTCCTCCCCCTGGCCGTCAGCCAGCAGAGTGATTTCCACTTCCCCACCCGCACCGTGCTTTCTGCCGCTCAGACCACGAAGTGGCACGAGATCGTACGGCCCTTCGGACTGGTCAACATCCCCCTCACCTACGACAAGCGAGAGTCATACCTCTATAACCGCAACATCTACAACATCAAGTGGGGCAAGGGCGAAATGCTCCGCGTCATGGAGAGCTACGTGGAGACCCTCATGCTCATGCTCCGCAACAAGGTGCTTACCGAGCAAGGCGACCTCCAGCGCGTCAAGATTACCTGGTTCTACCCCATCAGCATGGCTCCCAAGCGTCTGAAGAACCTGCGCGAGACCTGGAACTCCGCCTACAACAAGTATTTCACCAGCGGCCAGACCGCCAACATGTCGGAGTCAGCCGCTCCTATCCAATACTTCTTCCGTCGCTACGCCAATGCCACCAATCTGGTGAACGTGGATATCGGCGGCGGAACCACGGATATCGCCTTCGCCCGCGACAAGGAGATTCAATACGTCACCTCATTCCGATTCGCGGCCAACTCCGTTTTCGAGAATTCATTCTCCGACGTAGATATGTCAAACGGCATCGTAGATTGCTACAAAGAGCAGATTCATCGGGTGCTGACAGACAACAAGCTCACCGAGCTCCTCTCCATCTTCAATAGCGAGAACAACGTGCAGCCTGCCAACATGGCCTCCTTCCTCTTCACGCTGAAAGAGAACTCCATGGTGCGCGGACTCGATTCCAAGTACGTGGATTTCAACCACATGCTCCAGGACGACGAGAACTTCAAGATCATCTTCATCCTCTTCTACGCCGCCATCATCTACCACGTGGCGCAGATCATCAAGGCCAAAGACCTTGAAATGCCGCGCCATATCTCCTTCTCAGGCAACGGTTCCAAGCTCATCACCGTGCTCACCACCGATCAGCAGCAGCTGGCCGCCTTCACGAAGCTCATCATCGAGCGCGTGGTAGGACGCCGCTACGACAAGGAACTCGAGATTCTCGGATTCGAAAGCGGTGCCAACCCCAAGGAGAGCACCTGCAAGGGCGGACTGCTCGGCGACATCCTCACCGACGACCGCGACAAGATAGTCATCAAGAAAGCCTTTGGCCCCGACTTCATCAGCAAGGAAGACACCTACGACCGCGTAGATGACACCTATATCAGCCGCTCCGAAGAAGCCATCCGCGATTTCTACGACTTCGTGCTCCGCGACCTTGACGATGCCTTCGACTTCGATGCCAACTTCGGCGTTTCCAAGCAGTCGCTCCAGATAGCCCGCACCGAATGCTACAAGGACATTGCCACCTATCTGCGCAAGGGTCTCCAACAGCGTCGCGAAGAAAGCGAAGGCGAAGACCGCCTGGAAGAAACCCTCTTCTTCTACCCCGTCAAGGGAGCCATCCATGAGCTTTCCAACGCCATCTATCACGCCATCAAATAAAAACAGTATAACTCCATCCCCCATGAACGAGTTCACCATCATCATCCTCATCATCGCCCTGATAGCCCTCTTCCTCTCCATCCGAGGGTTCATCACCGTTCAGAAACTGAAGAAAGAGGCCGAAAGCCAGAACGAGGACACCGCCGACACCATCCGCTCCCTGCGCAAGATGGTGGTTGACCTGCAACGCCAATCAGACACCTCAGACCACCTCAAGGCCATCGAGGAACGCCTCAATCGGCTGGAGCGCCCAGCCCGAATAGCAGCCTCCGTAGCCGCTGCCAGTCCTCAGCGCCCAACACCCGTCATCCAGCACCCCACGCCCAAAGACGGATACTTCGGTGCCCCCAAGGGCGATGCCGAGGCAGCACTCTTCAACGACCAGTACGACGAGCTGCGCGACGAATGCTTCTTCAGCGTCCACTACCTCTCCAACACCGAGGCCGAGTTTGAGCCCATCGACCTGATGCGCCTCAAATCCCTTCCCGCCATCGAGGGCGTCATCCGCTACGACGGCTGCCCCCTCAAGGAAGCCCGTGGATTCCAGCTCAAGAGCAAGGGAAAAGTGAAAAAACAAAGCAACTACTGGGTTGTGACAGCCCGTGCAGAACTCCAAATGCAGAAATAAACACCAAAAATGGAAAAAGAAGAACTGGAAGTACTTATCGAGATACGCGACTTCTTCCGTCGCCACAAACAAGAGATAGCCAAAGAACTCGGCGAGAGCGACAACGCCCTTCGCGAAGCCCTCAAGGACGTGAAGGACACCTCTTATTATAGTATCACCGAACTCAAACGCCAGATTGTGGAGCAGAGCGAAGCCTTCAAGGACATCATCAACGAAGAGCGCGATGCCTTCATCGATGTGAGCAACACCATGAAGACCCAGTTCGACAAGCAAGTCAAGGCCTACCCCTCCATTGCCGAGCGCCTCGACGACATGGCTGAGATGCCCCACAAGCTCGACGTGCTGGTCAACAAGATGGAGCAATACAACTGGCAGTTGGTGGAAAACGTCAACAACATGATTCGTCGCATCGACCAGCGCCGCGAAGCCGCCCAGGAGCGTCAGAACCGCCTTCCCGCATGGCTCCGCATCATGCTTGCCATCTGCATCCCCCTGATGACCATCTGCAGCATCGTCACGATGATTGCCACGGTCGCCATCTTCAAATAACCACCCGACAGACACACTAAGAAGAAAAAGCCTTAATGTAACATGTAAGATTGTAAGATTGTAACATTCTTATCCAAAGAATCTATACAGATACGGGACTGCCGTGCTTCTCAGCAGGACAGTCCCTATACTTTTTTATATGAATGAAAAACAGTATTATTGAGAGAATATAGCCCTACTATTGGGGAAGGCCAAGTCCCAGGCGCGGCTTATCGTACCGTAGTCAATCCACTGACCGCACTCCATGAGAATCATCTTGTTGACGATACCCTCCCAGAGAACAGAGCTCTTGTCGGGAGCAGGCAGCTTCTCATCGGGCAGGATATCCACCTTCCGAGCCACGAAATTGATATACAGTTCGGTCAGATTGCCCTTCTCCGTGGGTGGACACCAGCGATTGATGATCTGCCGGAGCGTTCTAAGCCGATGCTTATACCAGTAAGTTCTGAGTATTCGGAATCCGGCACGTATGCCCCATTCCATCGTCGTGAACTGCAGGAAGCGAGGGTCGCTCTGATCTACGCGCTGGCCTTGCCAATGATAGCGGCCGCGCTCAATGTTGAGGGGATTGAAGTTGCGAATCCCCCGGGGAATGTCTTTCTTTTTCATAATCCTTAATTTTTATTCTTAGTCCTTAATCTTTAATCCTTATTCTTTTCATCTATCTAACAGCTTGATAAGTTTCTTATACTTGCCGCGGCCGGTGCGCTCCGTGAAGCCTTGCTTCATCCATCGGCAGAGAATAGTGCTGGCATTATTTGACGTTATCACTAATTTATCGACCACATCCTGCACCGTAAATTCGTCGGGCAGCTCGTTGTAGGCCTCCATGTTCTTCGTCACGCGCTTCACGTGCTCCTGCCCCTTGGCGCCAGCCAGCGCATCGCCCACCAAGCGGCCGAAATACCACATCTGCGCCTCATATATATAGTCGGCCAAGTGCAGGGCCAGTTCTATGGAAGAAAATTTGAGGTCGAGCTGTCCCGTCTGCTCAAACGAGTCGAGCGAGCCCAGGATGGCATCCACTACGGCCAGACGGACGGCTATCAGCGGCGGTCGCTTGCGGAAGTAGTCGCCCAGGCGGTCGTCGTCGAGCGAGAGGGCGAATCCTTTCTGCTGCCCCCAATAGAAGAGCGCATCGGCGAATGAGGTCTTTTTGCCAAGACGGTCTTGCCACCGTCGGGGCACGCTGACGCGCTGCTCCAAGTTCACGTCCCATCCGCAGCGCAGCAGTCGGTTGCCCACGGTGCGCATCCAGTCGGAGTCAGCGTCGGTGCGGCGATTTGCGCAGCGGCGTATCATCTCGTAGCGCATGCCGTACTGAATGCCCATGATCAGGCGCGTGGGCAGACCGTCGAGACAGTTGCGGGCATTCACCTTGCGCTGCATGGCATCGGGCGTACCCGTCACCACGAAGTTGAAGTAGGCCGGTACGAGTCCGTTTCTCGTCATCGAGGAGCGGCTTTCCGAGCCAGCCTCCTCGCAGTCGAACGATTTCTTGTCGAAGTCCTGCGATGAGTTCCACGTGTTCTTTTCCACGTTGATCTTCGTCGTAAGCTCCGTCTCGAAGTTGTAGCAAGCCA